>Ga0116231_10000779_pt1 | contig 60022 bp, 33 predicted proteins | sample S1TSphgellanicum_2_FD_89695 | JGI IMG/M metagenome (GOLD analysis project Ga0116231, IMG submission 89695) | Host-associated microbial communities from peat moss isolated from Minnesota, USA - S1T2_Fd - Sphagnum magellanicum MG | ecosystem: Host-associated > Plants > Peat moss > Unclassified...
AAAAAAAAATTTTTAAAAAAAAATTAAAAAAAAAAAAAAAAAATCAAAAAAAAAATCAAATCAAATAATTAATACTTGGAATGAAAATGAAGCATACACCAAAACTTAGATATAAATGGAACTAATCAAATAAAAAGATAAATGGTGAGCAAGATGAAATAGATTTAAATTCAAACTTCGATTCAACCTCAACTTTCATTTTGAAGACAACAAACCCTTTTTAGTTAAATGACCATCATGGATTTACCAACCCATCTCGTGTTTTTTTAATTTCAACTTCAAGGAACTTTATTTCACAAAAAATGCTAACAACCCCATTCATTGCCATTGAACAATGACAATCTAAAGTTGGAGGAATCACATGAGTTGGAAATAGGCAAACACACCCATTGTTGCTTAAATGGTTGTTATGAATAAAATCGTTCTTCAAATGGCATGAGCTTAAGCTTATCGAAAAAAAAAAAAACAAAAGTTTCAAAACTTGAGATCTAAATCATGTTTTATATCAAGACATACAACTCCAAAACTTAGCTTAAAACCAAAACAATTGAAGCAACTAACCTCCTTTCATTTAAACCATTAACACCACAAAAATTTCCCTTCTCCAAATCATGTGAACTCATGTTCTTTAAAAAGTTCACAAGAGATGCTTTAACACAAAAAAATTCAAACCTTGTAAATTAACAACAAAAGAAAAATATATACAAAACTTTAACTAGTTCAAATAACTCCCGCTGACTCATATATTCAAATTACCACACTTTTAAATAATGTCACAATGTCATAAATTTAGGAAGGCATAAACTCAATCACTATCAAGAGTGAATTAAAAACAAGGCTTTATCAAGCAAGAACAACTTTTGAAAAAAGAAAAAAATGTGTGTGTGTGTGTGTGTGTGTGTGTGTGTGTGTATGTGTGTGGGAAGGGAGGCTTGAAAATAAAAATAAAAAGGGTCCCCTCTTTAATGCACATCTCCCATGTTCCATGCTTGATCCTTCCTACATCTCAAATGATGTCATAACATCTCATCATGTATTTATCACTTCAAAACTTAATTAAAAGAACCCAACCACTAAAAATGTTATTTTCAACTTAAGTGGAAACTAATGGCCTTTTTGACTAAGTTAATTTAGTCATTGTTTTAGAACATGTTTAAAACACATGTAATAATAATGTGAATTTCTTACTTGTAGATCATGTACACTTTTAAGCACTAAAATTAAGAGTTTACATTCCTGAGCCACATGATTTTTCTTACAATTTTTGATTGATTGTCAATTTACAATTTATTTACTTTTTTGGATTAAATGTATTCCTCATCAATTATGATATGACCACTATTATGTAGCTTCCTTGTTCCTACCCTAAATTAATGAAAGTATTATGAACATGCCAAATCTCCATCCTTTAATGTGCAACATTTATTTTTCTTGTGATTGCAAATTAAAGTGAACTAATTTAAGCATATGTGAGTCCAAAAAGGCTTAAAATGCCCAAAAACAACTTATTTACCCTTATAATTTGAATTACGAGAGCCACATGACAAGGTGTCATTGGAAAGACTTTGAAAACCCTAGTTCATTGGTGTAAAATTTTATATTTGAAATTGAAACATCTAAAATATCAATTCCAATGAACCAAGGACAATATTTTTTATAAATTGTAATTCAATATATGTTTCCAACACACATGCCTAGGTTTGTCAAATGGTATCAATAGCAAAAAACTTGTTAATTCTTGGTTTTTGCAATAAAGTGCAAACCTAGGACACTTCTTTAACTCTTACAAAGAAAAAGGGTGTGGGAGCTTTGTGATGGGATTGGGATGAACTCACAAGCTTGATTTCAAGGTGAACTTGATTTGCACAAACCAGGAAAAAGTGGTCATTGCAAATCAGAACCAAATTAGTGCATGTCATGGGAACACAAACCAACATGATTCAACGTGGCTTGGATTTAAGGGGAGCCATCACTTTTCTTGTTATATCATATTGTATGATTAACAATAGATATCTATTAAAAAAGCTTGTATGTTTTTAATGTTTTTGAAAAGTTTTTATCTTTCATGATGCAATTTTGATGATGAAACAAAAATAAATTTAGATGGTGCACAATATCTAGACAAATTTTTCTCATGTTACAAAATATCTTTTTGGTTGAATGGGTTAAAAAACCCAACACAAAAACTTGATCCCTAAAGCTTGTGAACCCATGATAACGTTCCCCAAGCTATGAGAACATGAAAGGAATTTAGTGTGTTTAGAAAACCTCCTCATGGATGAAGTGAGAAAAGGTAGATTAAATAACATGCACAAGAAATCTGATGGTGGAATTGCCATGTCCAACAATGATTGTGTAATTTGTAAAAAATGGTTTTCATCATTAAAACCTTAATTCCAAGTTTGATGTTTTCTCTTCTTTCATTCAAGTTTGATGAAGATTTTTTGTGCCATTGTATTACAAGTTCAATGTTTAATTTGGTGTTTAACACCATCCTCTTCAACATGGGTATCTTTAAGCAACAAGCTTGAAGATCAACAATCCCTTCCAAGAATAACCCCAAGCCACATTGCTAACAAAACCAAAACTTGGAATTACTTGTGGACTTATTCATAACCATGGATGATCAAGATGCAAGAGGCTACCATTTGAAAGGTGTGTAAACAATGATTGGCCAAGCTTTGGGAATAATGTCATTGCACAAATTCCTTTTGGAATGTATGAATTCCATTTCCATGGAACCATATTATCCTTGAAGCTAATTACTTAAGGAGTTTTGAAGTTATGTTTTCAAATGAAGAGGTTGCACAAGAAACTCAACAAATTGCTAGCTATGGTGGAATCAAACAAGATGTCTTTTAGTTTTTCAAAATACCAACCCCATTTCAATGTAGTTGCAAAAGGAACTAAACTCCTTTTTAATCACATGGTGAATGTCCAATTTTTAGACCTTTTGTAATGCCAAAGCTTTTACCCATTTGGCTACCAAGTGGTGAAGTTTTGGAAATAGAGGTGATGTATTCATATGTAAAACAACTTATTGACTTAGTGATCACTATAGAGCTTGTGTACATAAGCAAGTTGCCAAGGTGCATCAAAATTCTATGACTCATTGAACATGCAAAATTGGAAATGATGGTCATTTAAACAATAATGTACACAAGTTTGCCAAATCAATCTTAGAGATGTCAAAAATTTGGGCATATTACAAAAGTATGCATAATACTCATATTGCCAATTTGGGAAAGAAACAACCTTTGTGTTGCTACCTTTGATAATACCTAAATGTATTATGGTGGGATTAGGTTACGAAAGGTCTAGTATGAAAGAAAACTCCAAAAAAATTTGTGGAAAAAACTTTGATTTTCAAAAGTGATGGACAATGAAAAAGTGCATTAGTCATGAAAAACATGAGTGAAATAAAGCCCTTAAGAAATCTCCTACCCACATTTATGTAATTGTTCAATCAAATACAAGGAAAAAATTAACATTTCAAGATTTGGTGATGGTAGAATTAAAGGATGGGAGCTTGGATGATAAAACCCATGTCAAGATGCATAAATTATATCTTGAATAAGACTCACTCATGAAGGAAAAAAAAATGTGAATTAGAATCACCATAAAAGAGTTTTGAAATTTGATATTTGAATAAATTGAACAATTTAAAAATGAATTGGGTAGATATCAATCTTTTTGAAACATTGTTGCAAATAAATTAGGAACAAGGGGAATTTATAATTTCAAGGAAAGAAACAAATTAGGGAAAGGGAAAACAAAGCGAAGCAAATTTGGTGGTTAAAAGTAGCACAAATTTTTTTTTTTAACCAAAAAAACCCCCCCCCCCCCCCCCCCAAGAGTTCCCTTTTCAATATGGTAAAAGATGCAAGGATTTTTCAGCCCTAAAACCCTTTTTTTAAAGCTTGGATGATAGGACTAATCCAAACTTGGTGGAGCTTTGTGCTCAAGTCCAACCAACCTTCACTTGAAAATTACATAATAAATACAAGTTATTTTGTGTTCCAAATTGAAAATGCTACCCAACCTTCCCATTGGCATCATAATGACAAGCAACATTGAGGTATTAATTTTGATTGAATATTCATTTAGGGTAGGATTGATTTCATGCATCTCAAAGAAGTTTGAAAAGGATATTTTGAAACATTAACTTGATTTTGATTTGGGAGAGAATTTTCATTCATAATGGTATTGGCTATTGAATGACATTAAGGGAGGTTATGATAACACCATTTTGATGCACATTTCAATTTGAGATTAGTACCGAATAAAAAAATGAAATTAAAATTACACAACTTGTAGGACTTAGATTGTATGAATGCTTCTATTCATTTGATTGTCCCAACCCATTACCTTCTTTTGAAGAATGGGTTATCAAAGGAAGATCAATATAATATGAAAGACTAGTCATTCAATTTAGATGCCTCCCCCCATTATGATTAAACATCATCATGTCATGTAAAGAACCCAAAAACATGTTAGAAAATTTAGGCGTGATCTTTATGGCATATAATAGAGCAAAGATTAACATGGAAGGTGTTAATGCTAGGGACACAAGTAAATAGTGGAAGGTTAGAGCTAAAGGAGAAAAACATATTGGGAACACTTAATGATTGATTAATTGTTCAATTACCCTTTCCCTCATCTCCAATAATTAGTGTATCCATGAATTTAATCTCCCTCAATGTGAGAGGATTAGGTTTGTGTAAAGGTTAAAGAAACAAAAGTTCAAAACTTGGCAATTGGTTCTATTGGAAAAATCATTTTGTTGCAAGAACATGACTTAAATGATACTGTCACCATGGGCAATTGCACAAAAGGGATTGAATTACTAAGAAGGGTGCATTTTTGGAACTCAACCATTCTTGTGAGTATTTCCCAAAGAATATGCTATCCTTTTAATTAATAATCTAGCTCCTATAATGATAAGGTATGCCATATTGATGCCTAATATAACCCAATTTGAAGTGTTAAAATTTTCAAATTCTCAAGCCTTTGTAATCATTAATATTTGTGGTAGTCGAATGTCCAATGAATGGACCCTTCGATGTGGAAATATATGTGATAATAACATTAATGTTTCTCATTATATATTAAGGTTAAGGGATTTCAATCACCTAGTTAAGGTGAATCAATTGTACATGGTCATGTGATAGATGAAACATAGGGAGGCTATTGCTTGGCATCATTTAACATTATAGTATGGGCCAATTGATGTGTGAGATTAGATAACTTTTGAAAAATGTAAGAAAAGGTCTACACCTTTGATGATGATAGGTTTGGTGCCATTTTAAGCATTTACCATATGCACAAAATTAACCATTTTGTTGAGCTTGATGTTAAAGGAGGGAGAATTGAAAGTGTTGCTTCAATAATTGTTAAATCATTCCCAACTATTTTTTACCACTTGGGCCTACTCACCAATATTTTGATTTCTAAAAATAATAATTAATTAACCCCTGAATGAGAAGTTGGTTCAAACTTGCAAAGAAAAGGGGGGTAAACCATCTCAAAGCAAATATTGGGCCGCTTGGTTCAAAACAAATGTTTTTAGAGTTATGAAATGCAAAAAATATATAGTTGGTGAGCCAAAAAGAGGGTTCTCATGAGAAGTCATGAAAAAACACCTTGGCCAACAATTTAGTTATAAGTGGACCCAATTAGCACCAAGGTTAGGAAATTATTTCCTCCTCACAAGCTAGGTTAATGGAGTTTTTCAAGTTCAATGGAGAAATCCACTCATAACATTGTATTAATGTGGTGGATAAGTATGGAAACATTTGCTCAAAATTGGTCTTGACTTTCATAAGGTACGGCGGAATAAGTTATAAGTAAAGAGCTAGTGGATGATGTTATCTCAATCACCAAATAGGTTGATCTTTTTAAAGTTATTTATAAATTACAAGCAAGATTGTAAAAAGAAAATTTTCAAAGTGATGAAATCTTTCATGCTCAATAATAATGTTGGGAAAATTTGATTTCTCTAGTGATTGATGTCATGAATAATGGATTGATCAAAGAATTCTTTGGGGATGAATTGGAGGCAATTTCCTCCTTGCCATAAAGAAAAGCTCCAAAGTTTGATGGGCTCCTTGCAAAATTAGAATAGTTAGAATATTGTCCCTTGTCTTCTTGAGACTTTTAGGGAGCCATGCTTTCCCAAGGTATCATCCCCGAATTTGAAGATCATTCAAGGATTGGGAATTGGCATCTTATAACCCATCTTGAAAGCGTTTACAAAATTTTGGCCAAGCTCCTATGGGGGAGAATTTTGTTATATCTTTTGGATATTACAAGACCCAATCAAATAAGTTTTGTGAGAGGGTGTTAACTCATTTATAACAATTTCCTAACTCAAGAAACTATGGAATGGGCAAAAGAAAGTGATCAAACTTAGTCCTCCTTTTAAGCTTTGAGAAAACCTTTGATAGAATTGAGTGGAGATTTTCTTCAAAGCTTTAAAGAAATTAGGCTTATGTTTTTAGTAGTCAAATGGGCCTTTTCATTTGATTGTTGGCCCATTATGTGGTTAAAACAAATGGGGAAATCAAATGTTTTTTTCAACTTTAGAGGCTTATTATGCAAGGTTGCACTCTTGCTTGGATCTATTTATTCTTGTTGTTGATTTTTTGGCTATTCCTTGGGGCAATTTGGAGTTTGACATAAAGGGCCTAACCTTGCCAAGGGGAGGAATCTTGTAGGATCAATCCTTTGCATATGAGACTACTATTTATTTAAAAGGTTTAGCAAGCAATATAAACATATTTAAAGGGTTTTTTGAATGTCTTTTTTTAGCATTTGAGGCCAAAACCAATCGGGGGAAGTCAATTGCCATTTGGGTAACTAGATAATCAACCATTTGGGGAATGGGGTCAAGATGTAGGGTTGAATTGGATTCCTAAAAGGAAAAGGGTCACATGGATTGGGGTGTTAGTTTGACAAGCTTATGTCATGTCTTAGGTTAGATCAACAAATTTTCTTTTATTGGAAGGCTTTTAATAACTAATCATATATATGATGTGGCGTCAATGGGTACCTTGAAACACGATGAATCCTAATCCAAGAACCAATTGTAAGGAGTGGTTCATAATTTTATTTGAGGAGGAGGAATTGAAGTGAAATGAACCAAAATAAAGTGAGATTTTTTAACATGTGGCAAATGGTGGGCTTGGCGTAATTGATCTTAACTAGGTCCAATTTGAAGCTCTTTTGGCCAAGATTTTGGTTTGAGGATTTTTTTCGGACAAGAACCGTGGAAATATTTGCTCAAGCACAAAGTGGAGTAGGTTCAACCTTCCTAGCCATATGCATTCAATAATGCCAATGGACATCAATTAAATTTTTGCCACCCCAAAATTCCATAAAACCTCATTCCCCTATTAGAAAGGCATATTGGGTCCTTGGAAGAATGTAAATGTTAGTTTGGGGAAATTTGAACCCATGAATGTATAAGGGGTAATGGGACAACCCCTATGTTAGCTTTATTTCTCAATAGCAACGAGTTATTTATTTTGAAATGGTGTGGTTAATGAAGGTAGGGCTTTGGTAGCAATTGGTTACACAAAAATTGGACATCTTTGGGACCATTGAGCCCAAGGTTGGAACTTGGACTTACTTATGCTAAACATTAGGAGGTATCAAGGGTTTTGGGTTCCAACAACAACCAGGGAATATATAGTTTTTCAGTTTCTCATATCCCTTGGGATTCCATTTTAATTCCCAACCTTTTTCAACAAGGATATTGGGTTTGTCAATGGGTCCTAGATGAAAATTCTTCCTTTTCTTGGATTTACATAATCTTTGAAATGTTTCCCACTTTAATTTATCTTATCAAATTTCAAAAATATGTTTCATGGAGGTTCATTTGGGTCAGCCCTCATGTAATCCAACTTACATCAATATCATTTATGTGTTTTTGTGTGTTAATTCAAAAGAAACATCACTACTATAATTCCTTTTTTTTTAGTTATAAATTTTGGTCGAAAAGACCCATTTTAGACAGGCGTAAAAAAAACTTCCCAATCATTTTGGACAAATTATTTTGAACCTATCCATTGTGACTGGGCCATGTATTTTTTGATTGAGCTTAAGTTGGCATTTTTGACTAGTCATTTCGATTAGTACTTTTGATTAGTCAATATAATAGTCAAATGATTTTTTGATTGGTCAAACACCATTTTGACTAAGTAAATGCCATCTGACATTTAAACAATGGCCACCCAAGTTAAGTCACATGGGATTTAAACATTGACCATCTAGGCTATGCCACACAACATTTAAACATTGGCCACTAGGTTATGCCACATGGCATTTAAAAATTGGCCATTAGGTTATGCCACATGTATAGAACCTAAATAACCTAGATTAGACCTAAAATTAGATACCTATTCTTAAGGTCCTTTTGTTTAAAAACTTACAACCTAAATTCCTAAGTCTAGGTCTACGAGCCTATAACTAACAACTAGGTATATAAGCTTAAAGTAGGCTAGGGCAACCTAAGCTATAACCTTTACTAGGCTTAAATGTACACCACCTATACTAAGCTTACACCTAGATGACCTAGGTAGGAAAATCCTATTTCATTTTGAATTTGGCCTTTAAAGTTGAACCTTTTCAATTAGCTCATCCCAAGTGGCCTTCCTTTTTAAAATATTTTTTATGTCTTGGATGCTTATGGTGCATCTATTTATATCGTTCATCATTTGGAAAGGATGACAAACAATATGGGACAATTTTGGGAGAGAGAAACATTTTCATGTCCACACAACACTAGAACCTTTTAATTCACACAACATTATTCTTAAATAACTATGTAAGATATAAGATATATTAAATAAATAAAGAGGTAGGTAAATATGTATGTAAATTAAGTTAAAATTGAAAATTAGTAATAATTAATGTCTACTTATTTAATCATAATTAATAATTACAACCATATTATAAATCCTTTAATTATATAAAATATCAAGATAGTTATAATGTACCATATTGTAGATTGATAATTACAACCAAATTATAACTAATTTTTACAAATTTGACCTAATTCATTATATATTATCAACAATGTATTTGTAATAATTAATAATTAACTATTTAATTGCACATTCATTAGTGTATTTTAAATAGATAATTAGTTAACCAATTAGTAATTTATCATAGGTATATAAATGGCCTACCACAGCCTATATAAATAAATTACCTAGAGGCTATAGGTAAATAGGTGGAATATAGATAAGGTATGTATAAATAAATATACATACATATAAACTAATTATATTTAAGTTATTTAACCACATAATTACATTACATAAGTTAAATAGGTGGTTAATTTAACATAAAAAATAATAATTATGGCAAAACCATGATTAATAAAATAATGTTTAAACCAACCATAACTAGTGGTGAATTAATGATTATTGAACCAATAGTGGCTAAATCAACCAAAAAATAGAAGTAATTATGGAAAAATAACCATGACTAAATTAATTATGGTTCAATTAACCATATCTAAATAAATACGGTGAAATTAACCGTGAATAAAATAAATAAGGCCAAGCTAACCAATTAATAAATATGGTTAAATAAACCACGAGTAAAGTAAATATGACCAAACTAACCAATGAATAAATATTTTATGACTAAATTAGAAATGATTGAACTAATCATGAGTAAAATAAATATGGCCAAATTAACTAAAGAATAAATAATTTATGGTTAAACCAACTGTGGTTAAACTAACCATGAATAAAGTTAATATGGTTAAACTAAACAATGAATAAATATTTTATGGCTAAACCAATTATGCATAATTTAATTATGGTGAAAATAAAGATGAACGAAATAATTATGGCTAAAATCAAAATGGTTAAAATATTTATTGCAAATTTAACCATGGCTAAATTATAAATGGTTAAACTAACCATGAGTAAATAAATTTGGCTAAACTAGCCACTAATAAAATTAATATGGCTAAAATAAACATGAATGAAACAATTATGACAAAATTAACCATAGTTAAATCAGAAATGGTTAAACTAACCATGAATAAATAAATATTGCTGAATTGACCATTAATAAAGTTAATATGGCTAAAATAATTAATGAATAAATATTTTATGGCAAAACCAACTATGCAAAAATTAAGTATGGTTAAAATAAACATGAATGAAATAATTATGGCTAAAATAAAAATGAACTAAAAATGGCTAAACTAATCATGAATAAATAAATTTGGTTAAACAAATCATTAATAAAATTATTATGGCTAAAATCAAAATGATTAAAATAATTATGCAAAAATTAAACATGGTTAAATTAGAAATATTTAAACTAAAAAGGATTAATAATTTTGGTTAAAATAATGATTAATGGAATAAATATGGCTAAACTAACTAATGAAAAAATATTTTATGGAAAAAATAATAATGTAAAAATTAATTATGACTACAATAAACATGAATGAAATAATTATGGCAAACCCAACAATGGTGAAATTAAAATTTTAGTTTTAAATTAATTTTAGGTCTATTGATCATGGTTTAATTTATTAGGGTAAAATAATAATATGTTAAAAAAAATGTAGCTAATTTAGTTATGCTTATAATAACCATGGTTAAATTCGTTATGCAAAACCAATGATGGCCCAAGTTGTAATGGTTAAATTAATTATGCTAAAATAATTATCATGGTTAAATTTACTAAAACCAAACCAAACTTTGTGAAATTGACCATGGTTAGATTAATTATGGTTAATTTTAATTTTAATTATTTTTTTCATAGATAATTGAGCCATAACTAATTTCAATATAGTCAATTTAACCATAGTTAGATAAATCACATACATAATTAATTTGTTCATTATTCATTTAGTTATGATTAACAAACTTTTACATTTTCCAAATTTTTTTTAATTGGTCAAACATAGTCAAAATGTTAAATGTAGCCCCAAGATACCCAACTAATATTAAAATTTGTAATTGGCACTTTTGACTAAGCCATTGGCCACATTGATTAGGCTTACTTAGTTGGCCTTATTGATTGAATATAATGAGTGTCCTTATTGACTAGGGCACTTGCCAATTTGATTATATTGGGTGGTTTTATTTATTAAACCACTAACCAATTTGACTAGGTGGTATTTTAAAGTCTAGTTTGATTATATGTCCAATTTGACTAATTGACAAATTGGTCACTCTAGTCAAATTGATTAGTAAAAAAATACCCATTGTCATTCAAGCCCTTGGCCTTTAGTCAAAAATATGTGTCCTCTAATAAAAAAGACCCATTTAGTCACCTTGGTTAGTTTGAAAAAATAAGAATTCTAGTAGTGCACGGGGCACCTTTCAAAGTTTAAGAAGATAGCTTGATTATATTGCTTAAGGCTCTTGTTTAATTCTTTGATATTGGTCTCATTAACCACCTCCCATGTAACCCCATGGAGTGGCATTAAAAACCCATTGTTCACATGGGGGATGTTTTTTTTTGGCTCTATACCAAAAAAGGTTCTCTAATTTTGGGCTTAAACATTTTTTCCATGCTATTATGACCTTCATTTAACAATTGGAGTTACATGGTATTTCCCCTCAATAAATCCTTTATAGACTTTGGCATACCTTTTAACCTTGCAAGGTGTCTATTATCATATCTAGCTCACCATCAACTATTGTCTTTCGATTTGCTCATAGTTAGAATACATGGACATTGCTTCTAGTTGCCAAGTTTGCCACAATGGCATCATTACAACTTTTCAACATTGTTTCATCATGTTCCCCAAGGTTAGGTTTGTTTCGGAAGTTTTCTTTAGAATTTGGATTAAATGAAAAACTCCTAAAAATATTTTTGTTTTTTTATATTTATATTTTTGGTCTTTCATTTTATATAATGAAATTAAAGGCGATGATGATAATATTCCAATTCATAAATTGTAGGTTAGTTGTTTTTATTAATCCTAGGCACTCATTAAGTTTTTTCCTACAACTTTATCTTATATTTCTTGTGAGTTGAAAGATGTTGCCTTTGCTTCAATGGGCATTATTTTGACATTAAGATCTTTCACCAAACTTGAACCTCCATTGTTGAATTGGCATGCCCAATTGGCAAGTCATTAATAAACATAAATGATATAGGGATCCTTGTAAGTAGACTATCATTGGCCTTTCTTTTAGATCTAATTAGGTGTTGATTTTGACAAGGGGGATGATATAATCACATGGTGTTTTTTGAATTGCCATTTTCCCACTAGATTTTGATTAATTTGTGATGGGGTTGGTGCCTCCATTCCTCCAAGGTTTCTTTGTGATTAAAGGTGGGGATTACATCAAAGTGAAAAAAATCTAAAGGGAGTTGGCAATCCCAAAATTCCAAAAATACCAAATTATGAGTCTTGCAATTTTGCAAGTTCACTTGACTCCTATATGACAACTCTAATTCAAAAGATTTTACAAGAAAAGTTATGGCCTTTGAAGAGGACTTTCCATTGTTACGTTCCATGGAAAGTCCATTGTACAATTTAGACTTATTGTACACTCCATGGAAATTTGGGACATTGTGGGGCTCCAACCTCCAAAGTGAAAATCCATTTGGGAGTGTTAGATTCATTCATCTCCAAGACTTATGAATGTGTTTTTGAAAATTGGGACACTCCCTTGACCCATTCCCCTAATCATGCCTTAACATTGGTCATGAATCCAAAGCTAGAGTTGCGACAATCTCAATGTTTAGGTCTTGACCATCCTTCTAAAAGGTTTTCATTTGTATCATTGTCATTCTGCACCATATTCTATGCCAAAAGATTTACTAACATAAACATGGCATTAAGGTGTATTGAGTATGTATTTGAATATGTTATGGGTCCTATGATTATGTTTGTTATATCATTTTAAAAGTTCATTTAAAAATGAAATGCTGACATTTTGTTGGATTATGTCAATCTTTTATATGAGTTATTCAACAAGTATTATAGATTAATGAAATGCGTCCCTTCCAAGTATTTCAATCCATAATTATTGCAATTCATAATCATATGAAGTTTATCATTACCCTTGTAAAAACTACCAATGAGACATCAAAAAATGGATCGTTTAGTGTATAGTCACTTACGTTACCTTGTGTCATATTGATTGGGTTTTAATATGATGAATAACACATTAGAGTTGCAAGAATCTTTGTTTGCATAGTCCACTCATCCTTGGATTTGGTTCTAATTTAACAACCTCATGTTGAATATTTAATTGAATGAAAAGTGCATTCATTTTTTTAAAACTTGAAAGTCCTTAGGTGTGGTATCAAAGAATGGACCCCAACAATCGGTCCTTGGTGACCTTATTTGAAGTTGAACATGTCATTGGTGATGAACTTAAAGTTTTATACAAGGATAATTACAAAGGTAACAATTTTTAAAATTATAATATGATCTATAGACATTAACATTAATCATTATCATTGGTTGCAATGTTTTATCAATTAACTAAACTTTTAACTGTAGCTTGCAAATTACTTGTTTGGACTCTTCATCACATCTTTGATTTTTTACAATTATAATCACCTTGTTACATTATGGTTTAGAAAGGAAATGTGGTTACATTTTCTTCTAGGATTCTTTGCGAAACATTTATGTAATCCATTTTTATGTCTACAAACTACTTGAAATTTCTATCTATATGCATTTAAAAATAATATTGGTAAAAGCTAATTTCTTATGGGAATATATTATCTGATTTTTATTACGTTATTAAAAAACTTTATTGATTTAAAATATATGATCTTACTAAACTAACTTTATTTGTTTAAATACTAATTCTACAAAGACTATGACCCCTAATAATTGTAGCATGTTGAAAAACACAATGTTTTAAAGGATAATTTGAAATATTGAAAAAAAAACTAACAACACTTTAATGGTTAATAATTCCTTCAAAGCTTCCAAACTTTACCAATAACATGATGTGAACAATAAAAAGATTAAGAAGCCCATGGATAAACCATTTCCTCCTTTTACATTAAAAAAATTAAAAATTTACAATTATCCTTACATAATAAACACATATATGTATAAAGAAAACATGGATGTGTCAATATGACTTAAAAAAACCTTATTGGTGTCACAAAAAAAGAATGAAATTAGTGTTAAGACACAAGTCAAGTTGATGAACTAATAAATTGATGTTTAGTACGAGGCTATATATTTACAAACTAAATCATGTGTATTGAAACAAAATAATAATGAAATGAAACAAATACAATAAATATATGAGACCATACTAATTTTGGTTGAGATTATGGATTATTTTGGTTTTTTCAAAAATTTGGTCATGAGAATTGTTAAGGCTTTCATTTGTTGATAACATATTTTTACTTAGAAACACATGTATTTTGAGTTTTGTTTGTTACATTGTGAATGAGTAATTTCATAAGTGATGTGCAATAGTATGTGATGTAATTGGAAAGATCCTTGTTGTCCATGGATGACTAAATATGACTTGTGTTGCCCATTGGGGGTCAAGAAATGATAAATGTCTTTATTTTTTGGGAAATTGAAAATGATCTACATCTTTGAATTATATTATATTATTTTTTGAGTGATGTGAAAAGATTTCCACCATCCACAAAAAAATCAAAAATTGATCCACACCATCCATGGGCAACTAACAATACTACTACAAAGGGTGTAGTTAAGTCGTCCATGTTAAATGGACTAATGAGTCCATTGGATCCCATTAGGTCCCATTCAATGGAACCAATGAACTCATTCAAAATCTACTAAAAGCACTTGGTGAATAGGAAGACATTTTGTTCTAGAGTAATGATATGCATTGTTAATTTGTTTTTGGATTCAGATTGAAAATGATTCATGCCATTAATGTGTTTTTTTTCATAGGGTTTAGGGTTTAGGGGGGGGGGAGAGGAGGGTGTTGTTCCGTTTGGAACCTTGCTCAATGATTATGCTCATGATCATAAATACCCATACAAATAAAAATGGAAATGCAAATGTCGAACCTAATTTCGATGGGTTTAGATTAATGAAGTTGCACACATCAAGATCAAATATTTATTTAACTATTATTGTACATTCCATAAATCTATAATTTTTTTAAATCCATGGGGTTCTAGTCCAAACATCATATTTTTATTATATCCTCAATGCGAAGTTGTAGTTTGACCTTAAGAACAATATGTAATTTTTAAAAAAAAGGTCTTGTGAAAGGAAGTTATGGATACATATTAAAGGGTGATAAAAGTAAATTGTGCTTAGTAACGTGTGTTGATTGCACTTCATAGTTTCCTTTTTGACAAAGATGAAACTATCATTTTGAACTTTCTAATGCAAGTGATCTCATTCAAGGTTAACAAGAGGAGTTTGTTCTCTTGAGCTCTTTGATATGTGTAACCAATGTTTAAGGATTCATTGAACTACTTTGTGTGAACTCATTGCCTTCAAGATTAGTTTATGACAACACATCATACTATTCTTGGACTTGATCACTTTGTGTTCATCAACACACATATTGGCTTAGACTTATATTGGCTTAAACATAAGTCCATTGAAGGACTATATTTATTGCAAATTCATGTTTACCACTTAAGGACAGCCCAGACATTTTGAAATTTGTGGGCAGCTTGAAGCTCCTTCGGGCAGTCACATAAGGTGAAATAGACTTGGAAATTTGGCAAAATAGCCAAATATTGTAACTGCATAGCAGATTCACCAAATTTTTTTTTGATAAAAGACCAAAAAAATTTTGGGCAAAAATATGAAGATAAAAAGGCAAAATGTTGAAAAATTATATTCAAGAAACAAAAGGGTTATTGAAATAGGGTTTCGTAAAAATGTCCCCCACCCTGGAGCTTTACCCATTGTAAAGAATGGGCAATTTTTTTCTTATGACGTGTAAGGTTTGTGCTCTGAATTTTTTTTCATTGACAAAGAACGGAAAAAGATGGATGAAAATCAGTTCAAATGAATGAAAAAAATTGCCCATTCATTATGTTGGATAATGGCAAAACCTCTCAACTCTTCCATGTTTTTTTTCATCCCAGCACTTGGGCTACCGCCCTCGTGCTGCTGGGACCTCAAAACATGGAAGAGCCTCTAAAGGCTGCCATCATCCTATACATAAAGCATGAGGTGAAGGTTATCACGAACTTAAAACATACACACATCATCACAAGGTGTAGGAGTGTGAGCATTCTTATGCCTAACTCCTAAAGAGTGGAGGAAGGATTCTTAAGGTGCACATTCACACTCGACGTTAAGGACTCTAGTATTAAGTCCCCTAATGCCAAGCTAGTCATTTAGGACCTAAACCTATTTATCACAAAGATTTTACGTTAAGTTAACATTCACTTAATATTAAACAATCACCCATTTAACATTGGGTGCCACCTAAGATGCCACCTAGATTTTCACTTAATTAAACTTGACTTAACATTAGGTGTGAATGCACTTTTGACACCTACACATCTCTCAAGATTGCTCTCATTTGTAAGGAGTAAGCATAATAATAATAATGTGTCTCCTCTCTTTGAAGGATTTGAAAAAGGATACTCTCGGGTATAAGATACCCTCCAAATACACTTAGGAATTTTTTTACACAAGGTGCTTTTATACAAGTTTTTTTGGACATTCATTTAGCAACTCTATGTTGTGATACTACTACACATATGTCTCTAATATCTGGTGACTTTTTTTTTGGGTGGGGCTTTTGGATACAACTTCAATCTCTCTCTTCTTCCTTACTTACTATTTTGGTATGATGAAAAAGTTTTAGAAAAAATTATTGATGCTTGTTGGGACATGTTGAAAAAAACCATTTGTTTAGAGACTTAGGGTAGAGAGAGCACTCAAACATATTGAGAGCACCCAATGGCTTTTGACTTTCTCTACTACTACAACAACAACAACTACTACTACTACTCAAATGTCATGTTTTTAAATGAAAATAGTTCTTTGTTTACACAAATTGTCAATGACTTGCTTTGCTTACCTTTTTTGGGGGTGGGGATGGAGATGGAGAGAAGGGAGGGACCCTTCAACTCCGGATTACAAGGGTCAACCGTTGAAACAACCAAAACTAAATGGTTAAGCTTGTTTTTGATGTTCATTTCATTGGTTCGATCATCACACAAGAAGTAGAGTACGGTATGATTTTTTTGTTGTTGTTGATAAGAAAAATTCTCCCTAAGGTTGTCATGACTTGTATCGGTATGTGTGTTGATTCAGCCTAGCCAAGCCACGCCAATCAAATCTCAAGGCGGTTAGTAGTGGGCCTGTTACGTTATAGGTAGGTAGGTAGGTAGGTAGATAGTAGTAGGTACTTTCCAACTCTCGGTGTATAAACTTATATAAAGTCAAATGTCAAAACAAACAAATTGGCATGCTTTTGAAAGAAAAAAAATCTCACACCCCACCCCACCTACCTACCCACCCACACACTTTCAAAGTCCGACCCCAAAGATCCGGGGTTTCAAATTGTCGGACTTTGTGAAAGAAAGCTGTGATTCCACAAATTCCACAAGTAAACAATCTTTTTTATCCATGCAAGTCTTCTTCACCCGTAGGTTCGTTGACGATAGTTGTTCATGTATGATAGGTTTTAGAAAAGCTTTGGTTTAGTTGAAAATGGGGGGTGGGGTGGGGTTGTTGTTGTTGTTGTAGTATTAGCTATGACACATGGCCACCACTTTGCAAAAATACTATCCTAGATTTTGGGTTCAAATCGTCAACATTGTTATCCAACCCAACAAACAATGATCGATCGATCGTATTGTAAAAAAAAAATTTTAAAAAAAACTTGCAAGTATGGGTGTTTACACTTAAAATATCCCACTTAAGACGGGGGAAATACTATGTGTAAAATGCCCGTTTTCAAGGGGTCAAATAAAGAGGAATGTTCGTTTCTTCCAAACTTTTAAAAACCCTACAAAAGCCTTCACGGAAAAGCCCTACGTGGCCCCATTTTTTTTTTTAAACACTACACTATTGGGGCTAATATGAAGCGTATTATTATTTTCCCTCCTCCCTCGCCCTCCGGAGAGAGTGTTTTGTTCTAACATACGGACTTATGCTCCTTCACCAGAGATGATTTATGTTTCTTCATTAGGGTTTACAAGCCTTCCTCATTGAGTATTTTCCGGGCCTTCCTTCATTGAGCGGACTTTTACACCATGCAAAAACACAACACTTGGGCTTAAAAAAAGAGAACCTTTTTTCCGAGTTCTCTTCTCCAATTGCTAAGTTGCAATATTTTATTGGGCTCAAGACCATTTAAAATGGCATTCGGACGATGTACCCTTCACACTTGTAACCTGCTATGTAACCCTGGTTACCAAGGTATCGGTTCATTTCACATTTGTCCGTAAACAAGCGCACCACGGATGCAATGCATGACAAATTCCAGCTGCAAGTAGTCTGTTTGTAATCTTTTATGAACTGTGCAGAAGAACAGCTATAAAATTTAATCTTAAATTAAATTAAATTAAATTAAATAAAAGAAAATAAAAGAAAATAAAATTCTTATTAATTCAAATAAAATTAAGTTAAGTTAATTTTATTTAATTTTATTCAAATAAATTAAAAATTAAATGGTCTGTTTGGTTTTCAGGTGGGAGGATTTGGTGTTGAGTACAAATTGCTGTTGAAATAGTCCTATCAACTACATAACTAAATAAGTTATGATGACACTTCTCTCTGCCAATAAAGTGGGTTGTTTGTTGTGCATTTGGTTTCCTTTCTAGTCCAAGCTCTGTGTGTGTGTGTGTGTCTCTCTCTCTCTCTCTCTTTCTTTCTTTCTTTCTCTCTCTCTCTCTCTCTCTCTTCAACTGAGCTCCAGTGACCATTGATTGGAGTCCAAACTGTTTGGTTCCCTAGACATACATATGGATGTGTTAAGGAGAGACTATGTCAGAGTACATGATTAGACTTTTTCATAACTGAAAATTTTGAAGGATTCTATTCTCTGGTGCTGTGAGTAAGTACTACTTAGCCTACATCACAAGTCCAGGCTCTGAATCCCTTACTAGGAGGTATTATTATTTACAGCTACAGTTGAAGAAGCTTGAGGGCAACCAACCCATCATCAGGTTTCACCACCCTACAAGCAAAGCAAAGCAAAACAAAACAAAAGAAAGATTGGGGGGAAATTAACTTATTGGCTCAAAATCCTAAACCTAAACCCTAAACCTAATTTATAACCTTAAACCTTGGGCTGGAAATCTTAAACCTTAAACCTTGGGCTGGAAATCCTAAACCTTAACCCTAAGCCTTAAACCTTGGGCTGGAAATCTTAAACCTTAAACCTTGGGCTGGAAATCCTAAACCTTAACCCTAAGCCTTAAACCTTGGGCTGAAAATCCTAAACCTTAACCCTAAACTTTAAACCTTGGGCTGAAAATCCTAAACCTTAACCCTAAGCCTTAAACCTTGGGCTGAAAATCCTAAACCTAATTTATAACCCTAAACCTTGGGCTGAAAATCGATATGGTACCTACAACTGATGTTCAGCACAAAAAACATTTGCAAAAGGTCTAGTTGAAAAAAAGGGAATTTTTTGAATTTTTTGATATCTGCCCAAATTGTTGAGTCTAAATTATGTAAGTTCTTTATTGTCGAGTAAGAGTAGGTCACATTGGGGTTATTATGTTGTTGTTGTTGTTGTTTTTTTTTTTGGGAAGCTAGTGCTGCCCTTGGTTGCCATGCCCTAAAAAATAACAGAACCCTTCTAGACTCACCCTTTCCCTACTACACATAAAGATCTTGCTCCAAATTTATTTTAAAGTGTACCCAAAGGGCAATTTTTTTAGGGTTTTTAGGGTAACCAATTTATTTTTTTGAAGCAGGTCTTTACACTTGATAAAGCCCTTGGCAATGGGCGTTACCGGATTAGGGTTTTACCCGTGTTCTGCGATAAGTTGAATTTATTATTGAGGGTGGTACCAAGAAGAGAGTTCTTGTGTATCACCCATAATTTGCTAATAGTAACGGAAACCCATGCTTTAGCTTTTCACAAAAATTCTTGTGGAAAATAAGTATCTATGAAATAAAGTATACGGAAAGAAGGCCCGCCCTAATTTGAGGATTGTAGCTTCGAGGACAATGTTGTAGAGTTGGGCCTTCCCCCGTGTGTAAAGTAACAAAGGTTTTGTATTCAAATCCAAAGAAAAAACCCCCCCCCTTGTGTGCTTTAGAATACCCTCATAATATTGTTGTTGAAAATTGATCCGGACCACATGGATTTCTCTTTGGGTTCTCACCAATGTTTTTTTTTTTTTTTGGGATAAAATTTTTGGTGAAATTTAACAAAAAATTTTATAGAAAAATTACTTGAATTTCCACTAGGAAAAAAAAATCCAAAATGCTCCCAATTTCTTCGTTGAAAAATGGCAAATTTTTTGCCATGAAAAAAACCCATTGATTCTCACTTGCCCTTGGCCCCTCCCTAGTCTCCCCCACCGTACAATCTCGAATCAACCTGAATTGGGAACACTAGGTATTTCAAGTGGAAAAAAATATTAAGAAATGGTGCATGTGGGGTTGTAGCTTAGTCTTGAGTTTGAACTTTACAAGGAATTTTTTCTCAAATAAGACCCTTTTGAAAAAGGAAGGTAAGTTTGGGTATCAATCACTAACGGGTATCAATCAATCCTCTTTTACACAAACCATGTCATTTTTCCCTTGGTTAAAAGTCTTCTAGGGTTTTGTCTCCCCGCCCGCAACCCCACCCAATTTAATTGGTGAGATAAGCTTATTACCACCACATGGGAGTTAAATTATGACCCTTTGGAACTAGCCCTTTGTGAATTTGATTCCCCGTTTTGTTGGGTGGAAAAGGTGGGGGCATGGATATCAACATATCTACAAAAGTTTTGGAATTTCCACATTTTGTGCAATATTCCATTGTAGATGGACAATTGGTATCTCTTGTCATTTAAAAAATTATTAAAAAAATTGGTAGAAATCTTTTCTACAAAATATTTATCCACAAAATAATGCCTTCATGAGAATTGAAAGGACTTTAATAAAAAATTCATTTCTATTTTGTCCTTAAAAAAAAAATTCCATCCTTCAATATGGGTAAAGAGGTGATCCCCCAACAAAGATAAAAAAAAGGTAATTCCCAACAAAGGTAAAAAGGTAATCCGTAACAATGGTGCAAGGACAAGTATAAAAAGTGATACCTATAACTTTAGGTTACTTGTTTGTCCATTAAGAAATTTTGTAACAAAATAATAATAATAATCCATATATATATATATATGGCACCAAGTTTCATAAAACATGAAAGCTATATATATGGCACATATGGAAAATCATCATTTGCCAATTTGTTTCTTGCATTTTCTTATGTTATCAACAATGCATCAATGTTACTACTTCTCATGTATGCTTGATCTTTTGATTGTAAAATTCACATTTGAGAAAAACAAAACACCAATTTTATGATGCTTTCAATGCACTTGGGGGTTCTCCAAAGTAAATGTTTGAGGGCTTATTAATCTAGGGTAATGGTGAAATAATTGAGAAGTAAATAATGGTAGGATTTCTTGCTAGAGAAAATAGAATTACCAAAACTTCTTGTTTGGCAATTCCATACTTTTGTTTGGATGAAATCAATTCAAATTGTTCAACTTATGGGGTTGATTGCATCCACCATCATCTATGTCTAAAATGTGGCTATCATTTTTATTTTTGAAGCTTCAATAAAAATATTTATTTATTTATTTATTTTTATTTTTTTCTAAATTTTAAGTGACCTCATCGTCCTTTAAACTTGGGCCAACCTTAGAAAATTTTGTGAGATGGTACATTTTGGGCTATTAGAAAAAGTATTAATTTTGTTGACAAATTTTGTTTTGCCCAGAATTGCTTTTAGTTATCTCCTTGTCTTGGTATAGAGAAGATCTTTCATCTTTGCCAAGTTTGATGGAGTATTCCTTTGGAAATTGGGACAATAAAGCTCTCTACTTTAAACCCGACCTTTGTAATCTTAGATAGATAATCGAACTAATATTGACACTTAATATTCAAAAGATTTGAATTTATTATATTAAACATTTTCAAATATACATGCATGACAATGGATGTCCAATCCAAATGCAACACCAATTATTATGATGTTATTAGCATATTTTGAAAGGATGAAAAATCCCATGCATGACTTACAATAGTTGGGGTCCATCACTACACTTTTTTGCCTCTCTACCAAAATTTTATGGGAGGAGGCAAAATCTCATTGAAAGAAAATTTTGAGATTTATTTCTCATGATGAAATGTGCCTTTGCAAAACCAACACATTCTTCACATGTGAAACTACTTTTTTGTCCAAATACTATGGGTGCATTGGCCCCAAAATTAAAATTTAATAATTTTTTCACAACATAACCTTGTATTGTCTTTGTACCTCACTAGTCGTGTGATTAACATTGGTCATTAAACATCCATTTTCACAAAATGGACAAACTATTTCATATTACATTCATAATAGTGTGATTCATTTTCTTATATATAAAAGTTTGCTTCATACATCATGTACATTATACCTCATTTCTATGTGACATGTTTTTAAGAATTTAAATTCACTAGTTATAAAAAATTTATAGAATTCTTCAAACTACTTTTCTTCTTCAATAATGTGCTTTTTTTCGTGTGATTAATAGGTTCATAATGCCCAATGTTTTTGGATGTATAAAAGTTTTATTTATGCAAGTAATGGGATCTTTTGTGAAATGGACTTTATCTATGCAATAGTTATTCAATTTCAAACATGCTTAAGGTAAAACCCAAAATTGAATGCAATAGTTTTTTCAATTGGAATTCCTCAATATTCATATTAGTCATTTAACACAATTTACTATTATTATCATGATTTTCAAATGACATCATAAAAAAAAGGTTATTATTTGATTTTTTCATTATGAAAATATCAAGTTTTCATTTATAAAACTTGAATTGTGTAATCAAATCAGACAATTCATTTGCTTTTGGTACCGATGTTCACATAAGTTTTTTTTTCCTTGGTATCTAAAATGTATGATGCAGTGAAAGGATGCCAAACATTGACATTCAACATTAATGCACATATCATGCAAAGGAGGGTTTTCTTTAAAGTTTGATGATATTTTAATTTGAACCATACTTCTAGTGTGTGCATTTTATGACATATTGTTATGTTTGTTGAATGGTATTAAATTATTTTTAATTTTTTCATTATCAAAATTCAAAACCTAGGACACGTTTTTAATTGTTTGTGATCAAGACAAAGGTTGTTATTTATGGTGCATAGGATAGGGAATAAGATTATATGCACTCCAAATTGCAACGCCGAAATGAAGCATCTTTAGGTTTGTCAAATTCTATCAAAGGTAAAAAAAACTTTATCAATTTTTAAGTTTGCAACAAAATGCAAACTATAAAGGCGTGTTCTTTAACTTTCAAAAAAGAAAGAGGGGTACTTGGGATTATGATAAGCTTTTCAAGTTGAACTTACAAACGTGTCAAATTGCACAAATAAAAAAAAGGTGATTAATATATTTTGGAACCAAAATGGTGCACCAACAAACCAAAGGAAATTTTTACATGGGACTCCTCATGATTCGAACTTGGGGAGGAGTTATCACTATTTTTTCTATAATATACTTTGTAACTCTTTGTGGAAGCTCCCTCGAAATGGGACTTTGTCCCAAGACTACCATAATTGCCATGTTATGAGACTTGTCACTTTTGAGACTCATAATTTCCTTGTTTGATTTCCAATTGGGGACCTCTCAGAAGCAAAATTGAAACCCTTGAAACAAATTCAAATAGTGCTAATTTGATTACTTTGTTAAATGTTTTAATGTTCAGGAGTTGAATTGCCAATTTGATTTTTCCCCTTTGAAAAGGTCAAAACTTATGTTCCAAGTTTTCAAAATAGAAAATTTTATTTTACTTTAGTTATTTACTTTTCAAGACATTTCCAATATTTTAAAAAAACCTCATTTTGAACAAGGTTATAGAGAGGTTTTTCAAACCTTGTTCCAAAATTTTAAGACACCTCAAGATTCACACAATGGTTTGCATTTTTCCACACTTATGGGAATGTGCTTGAGTCTCAAAACACTCTCTTTATTTGTTTCCCTTGGCATGTCCTAACTTTAAATGTGAGCTCAAGGTTAAAGTTGTGACACAACTTCACCAAATAATCAAAGAATGTGTTGAACACAATTGAAACCAAAATTAGGTCACAAATTCACAAAAACTTCACCGTGGCCTATGTTACCATTGGGGAGCACTGCTCTCCTTATACGATATCATGTGTGTGCTAATGGAATTTACATCCTAATGGAAAAATTATCAAAATTTTGAAAATATTTTCACAAATTTAAAAATATTTTTGAATAAAATGAATGAACAAGAATTGAAAAAAAAAACATATTTTCCTTTTGAATATAAATCCTCAATTTTTTTTTTGCATATATATAAGTTGATTGATAATTGGTAAATGATGTATAGCTTGGGGGTTGGGGGGGGGGGGATAATTAAAGGTTGTAATTCTCATTATCAACTTCCCATATGTACATTTTTATTTTCCTAACATTCCATATGTTGTTCCTTTTTAATTGCCCCAAGGTAATGGATGTGTATGTGTAGATTTTGGGTGCACCATCCAATTGATGGGTTGTTTTGAAATTTACTCATCTACTCGTTAAGTTTCTTCTCAAACTATGAATTTTGGGTAACCAATTTAATCATGCCTCTATATCATTTTATTTCTTTGGGTTGTCACTTGCCTTTTTGTATCACAAAATTTCATATCACTATAAAACGAAAAAAATAATTCATATGATTAATTTATTAAATGAAAATTGTTTGATAAACATACAAAAAATTAGTTTCAATTCCTTTAAATCTTATTTAATTTTTAAATTTAAAAAAAAAAAGGTTATGGAAGAATTGATTAAAATGAAACACATAAATTTTTTTAAATTAAAATTTCAATATAAAACTCGTTTGTAAGATATAAATGTTTTAAATTAATTTGATGTTATTCTAAAAAATTAAATAAGGTTTGATGAAGATTTAATAAAAAAATCATAATGAAATTAATTTTTAATTGATTGATTCTTTTGTATTATTGTTGCCTTTTATGTTATAAAAATCTATTATTGCCCTGAGATAGTAGACATGCATGTATGATTTTAGGTTCTACCAAACATATATGGGACAAACACATATAGTTTTATATTGGTCATCCCCAATGTTCCTATTAATACCAATATTATTTACGTGCAATAATACATTTAAAAGTTCAATAGTAATCAAAATATTTTTAAAATATTGAGTTAAAAAATTGCTTGTTTTGTATGTTGAAAATTAAGGAAATTACATGATCAATATAAAAGAATTGGGAACTTGAAAACACAATTATCTCTAGTTCCCAAATTTAATGGTCTATTGTTATCTTTGTTTCTACTACTTGATATCTATCAATTCAGTTACTTCCCTATGTTTTAGTTGCAACTTGCTTACAACCAAAAACTATGAGTAGGATAAGAAATCATGTAGTACTTTTCTCTAATCAAATATTTTCATGGACACTAAGTGCATCAATCAATTATCATGGTTGAATATTTTTATTTTGGCATAATTCAAGCTGAAATTTGCATTGTTGAATTCAATTTTAGAATTTAAAATAATTATTTGACATTGAGTGCCAAACCATATATATAAGGTATCATTGTTAAAAACTTTCTATTCAAAATATAATAAAAAGCTAGGTAGAAATGTAAAGGTTATTCAATAAAATAAAAAATTAGACACTAATTGAATTTTGTGCAATTGAGAGGCTCTTCATATCCCATAGGTACTTCATCTTTTTGTGAGATGGGTTCTATATAAGCCTTTGCTTTGCTAGCAATCCTTGATAGAAATGATGCATGGATGAAGGTAGTTTTTCTTAGGTGAAGTCATTGTTACTTACCTAGCTTCTAGGAGAAGGGTACTCGAGAAGGGAAGAACAATTGACACATTTTGATAGCAAGTGATTATAACAAATTCTATTATGAATTTGTATATTTACCGATTTACTATAATTGTGGTCAAGAAGCTTAGACTTGAATTTGGATAAAGGAAAGACCAATGGTTTGTAAATGTGAAATTAATCTAAATGATGCTCCTTAATTGATAATGGGCATTGCCCACATTTATTGACATTATTAGGTTTTTATATCATGTCAAAAAAAATTTCATTTATGTATCAAAATCAATCATGTAAATTGTACCATATTGAACTTGTTGCACCTTGCAAATCCCCCAATTCTCCCATCACCACAATGAAAAACCACATAGTTTGTTATTTACCAATTATTAATTATGAGGAAAACACACAAATTCTTTATGTTTGAAGCATTTGAAAAATGTTAGTAGAAGACAAATTGCAAAAGTCTAAAACATACATCAATTATCCAAAGAGATCAATTATCTTTGGAAAATGAAAAATAAAAATACATAAGAAAAAATATAATTTCTCATTTGTTATATATATATATAAGAGGGAAAAACAATTTGCCAACTTTAATTTCCAACTTCCACTTCAGGATTTAAAGTCCTTGAGCACCAAACCTTAAAATTTATATAACTAAAAAGTTCACAAAATATCTTGATTTCTAATATATTTTCCCGAGGTGAGTTCAAATACCTAAAAGGGGTTGTCCAATTTCAAGATAATATTGTTCCATTTTTTTTCTTTTTCAGTGCAAAGGAAAGGCTTTCATTCTCTTTCAAACTAAGAAAATAAAATGTCCAATATTTATTTTTGGAAGCAAAAGTAGATTAATGCCTTAATTAACCAAAAAAAATGCCACATAAAGTAGAAATTTATTAAAAAAAAAGAAAAAAGAAAACCCATGCAGTCAGATATGCGAGTAGACTGCAGATTCTTCATTTATTTTTAATCAGTTTATTTTTAATTTTCTAAGTGAATTTTTTCCAAAAAATGAAAAAAAAAGATTTTAAAACATAAATTTCCATCTTGGGAACAATAATTCATGGAAAGAAAAAACCTTCAAAGTGAAATATATATTTTTATATAATATGTTTAAAATTTCAAAATCCTAAACGACTTCGCAAAGCTCTTGTGAATCCTAATAACTCTCTTAGAAAATACATATAATTCATAAAGGGAAAATATCATTTAAGCCTATCATGGTTTAGTTTGGAATCAAATCATGATAGTTTGATGTAATATAAATAAGTCAAATGGGAGTGTGCAATTAAACCTTTGCTACTACACTCTTTGTGAGCATATAGACCTTGGGCCTAGCTTGGTCCCAAGAGTTATAACAACAAGGGGTGTGTCACATTGTGGCCTCGCCATTTACATTAAAAAGCATCTTAAGGCAAAAGAAGATTTATGGAAATTAAAAAATTTCAACATGCAAAAAATATTTTCTTCAAAAAAAAATCCTCTAAAAGAAACCAAAATCCTTCAAGATATTATTATAACTCTATAACTAATCTCAAGTTTCAACACAAGCCAAAATCATATCATCTTTCAAAAATCCTCATATTAAAATAGACCTATTATTATTATTATTATTATCTAGGGGCCAAAATAATATCATCTTAAAAACAAAATATAATATAATAATATACTTTTTAAAAAATATCATCCACATAGTTGATGGGTTAAGTATATAATATAATTCAACAATGTATATAACTATCCAACTATTGAGTCACTTTATATTGTAAGTGTTGGGAGGGGGGGGGAGAAAGGGGGAAGGGAATCTTTTTGATACCAAAAGGGGCAATGCAAAAAAATTTGGGTGGGTAAGTAATTTTAGGTAGGTACTAGCTTCCTTTTGCATTTTGGGGCAGAATAGATAGCTACCTAGAGCTGCCCATTTTTCTGTTTCTACTCTACCATGTGCCTGGCACCTGAGTTCCCACCCTTTGTTGTGTCAACTGTCTGCCCAGTGCCCTTTGCCTGTTTCTATCTGCCCGTGTGTCTGGTCCCCTGCCTTCTTTTTTCCCATTTTCCGTCTGCCCGTGTACCCGGGGTCTTTTTCCCTTTGCCCGCTTCTGTCTGCCCCCATGCCCGTCTCGCTGCCCTTTTGACACGCTCCTGTCTGCCCTTGTGAGCGGCTGTCTGCCCTTTTTTGCCGCTTCTGTTTGCCCGTGTGGCGTGCGGGCCCCCTCTGCCCCCCCTGGCCAGTGGGCTTCTTGGCCGCCGCCAGCGAGCGAGAAGTGGCAAAGAACCTCGTCGCAAACGCAAACTCTGTCGCGCGTTGCTACCCATTTTCCGCGGCAGATGGGCCAGGGTGCTCGCTTGCTCGCGCAATCGCAGCAGCCGCCGTCCGCTCTTTCAGTCTCCTGGCTGTCCGTCCGAGCTCGTGCGCTCTCTCTCACTCACTCTCATTCGTTCAATCAGTAGATTGCGTGCCTATTTTGGTGCTGTGTTTTGCAAAAATGAGGTATGCAGGAGAAGAATTAGAAGAAGAGAAAAGAAAGTAGGCAGTAGCTAGCTACTTATCTGGTCCGGACCAGGACTATTTTTGGTCTTGTGTTTTGCCAAATGCACCTCTCCCGCTCTCCTCGCCCAAAACAAAGCACAAACAAACTAGCTACCCACTCTAGTACCTACCTATCTGGTCCAGACGAGAAAGAAAGAAAAAAAAGAAAAGAAACAAGCAAGGAAAGGGGAAGGAAGGAAAGAGGGAAGGAAAGCAAAGGACAAAACTCAGGGAGGAAGGAGCAGAAAACAAAAGAAAGAAAGATAGGAAAGAAGGAAGCAAGGAAAGAGTAAGGAAGGAAAGAAGGAAGCCAGGCAAGCAAAGGAAAAGACTGAGGGAGGAAGGAAAAGAAAGAAAGGGAAGGAAGGAAGGAAGAGAGGGAGGGAGGGAGGGAAGAAGAAGAAGAGGAAAGGAAGGGAGTTTTGTACAAGCTCATCTTCGTGTTCTCTTGTGCAATTGTTTGTTTGTTGCAGGCTTGTGTGTGTCTGGGTGTGCAGGAAACAAAACAGGAGTGGGGAAATTTTTGTGTGCAGGAAATAAAACAGGAGTGGGGAGTTTTTTTTTTTTGTTGCGCGTGGTTCGGTACTAGTCGTGTTTGTTGGTGTGTTTGTGTGTGTGTGTGTGTTGTGTGTTTGTTTTGTTTTTGTTTCTGAGAAATGCGACTCCTCCTCCTACTCCAATAGGTAGTGGGATTGGGGGAAGGAAAGGAGAGGGGTGTCAGTGGTGTGCTGGGATATAGATAGTGAGGGACAGAAGTGTCTTTGTTGATGAACAGTTGCTGGGTGAGATTGAGAGAAAGCTTTTCTTTTTCTTCTTGTTCTCGTGCTTGAAGAGATGTGGTGGAGGCAAGAAATTCAATCCAAGTAAAAGTTGAGCAAGGCAGAAGCACAGAGAGAGAGAGACAGATAGACAGACAGACAGACAGAGAACATGCATTGAAAACAATTTTCTTCTTCTTGTGTGGATGCGTGCGTGAAAGCAACAACTTCGCAGGAAAAAGCTCCAGAGACAGAAAGAAAGAAGAAAGAAAGAAAGTAGCAGCTGCTGCTGCAACCAACCCAGTTCCATGCCCTATCAAATACCCAAAATTCATTGTCGAGCCATGAAGGGTGAGGAAGCACGAGAACAAGTTGTCGTTACCATATCTTTCGGGATGCAACAATTTTCCTGAGAAGAAGAAGACGAGAACAACAGTCCGTTGCAGAAAACTCAAAAGAAAAAAACTAGGGTTGGGTGCGTGCAATCGAGGGACTTTGTTGGGGGGAGGTGGGGGGGACAGCAGCAACATCCAAGGGAGCAGCTTGCAGCAGAAGCTGCTCAATGAATAGACTGGAAGAACAGCCACTCAAGTCTTTGTCTCAAGATTTCTTGAGCTTGTTGTTGAATGGACAATCGTTCAGTGATGTGAGCTTTGCAGTGGAAGGACGGCATGTGTACGCACACAAATGCGTGTTGGCAGCTCGCAGTCCTTTTTTCAGGATGATCTTCTGTGGAGATGCACACATGCTTGATGGTGCTCCTGCTGTTGCTGGGAGCACTACTCAACAACAACAACCTCAACCTCCTCGTGCAGCAACAGTAGCACCACAAGTCATTCCTGTGGGTATTGTAGGTCATGATGTGTTCATGCTCTTGTTGCAATTTCTGTACACTGGCAATCTTTGTTTCTCGCCCCAGAATCTCTCCAGAGCTTGTAAGGAGAAGAGTTGCTGGCATACCCATTGCAGTTCAGCTGTCGAATTCGCTCTCGAAACTCTGAATGCTGCACACTTCTTTGGAGTTGATCAACTCTCTACTCTCACACAGGTAATCCTTCTTTTTCTTAGTCTTCTTCTTCTTCTTATTGCTTTTGAGATGTTGCAAACCTCTGTCTTGCAACATCTCCTCTGTCTGCTGCTTGATCTTGACATCTTGCAAACCTCTGTCAACATCTCCTCTGTCTCTGTTTCTTGAGCTTGACATATTGCAAACCTCTGTCAACGTCTCTTCTGTCTCTGCTTCTTGAGCTTGGCATGTTGCAAACCTCTGTCAACATCTCCTCTGTCTTCTGCTAGAGCTTGAGATCTTGCAAATCTCTGTCTTGTGACACCTCTGTCAGCTGCTTGAGCTTGAGATATTTTGCAGCTTCTGTCTGCATCTCTCCTCTGTCTCCGCTTGAGAGCATCCAACCTCACACACAAACACACACACTGTCAAGCTCTTGAAGGTAGATATTTTGTTTTGTTGGTCTTCTTTATTCGTTTGTGTGTGTGTGTGTGTGTGTTTTCCTCCTACAGTTTGAAAACTCCAAATTTGGCTGTTGGCTGTTTCTTTCTTTCTTTCTGTTGCAGAAGCAGTTGGCAGCAATGGCGGAGAAAGCATCGATTGAGGATGTGATGCACATTCTGGTTGCAGCTCAGAAGCAAGAGGAACCACACTTGTGGAATGTGTGCTCCAAGCTGGTAGCAAAGTCGGGTCTACCTTCAGATATCTTGCAGAAGCATCTTCCTGCAGAGATGGTGGTGGAAATCGAGTCAATCCGACAAAAGACAGGGTATGGATACAATGGCTCTTCTATATCCAACTCTGCTTTGATGAATCAAAGGACCCGACGCATGCAAAAAGCACTTGATTCGTCAGACGTTGAGCTTGTGAACATGATGGTGATGGGAGAAGGACTCAACCTTGATAAGGCACTAGCTCTTCACTACGCTGTCAGCAACTGCAGCAGGTGAGGAGGATCACACCTGGCAGCTAGCTAGCTTGCTTCTTTCCCTTTTCCCTTCAATACTACTACTACTCTCAGTACCTCTAAATTCCAGTACTAATCAATTCTCCAAGGTCATTGCAAAATAGAAAAAACTGTGGATTTTGTGGGAGCTTCATGATCGGGTTCATGGCTGGCTGGTTCACTCAACAACTGATGCAAATGTGCAACAGGAAAGTGGTCAAGACCTTGCTGGATCTGGGAGCTGCAAATGTGAACTTACGTGGACCTGATGGGCGTACACCACTGCACATGGTGGCGGAAGTTGGTGATCCAGAAATGATCGCCATGTTGTTGGACCATCAAGCGGATCCCCGCATTCAAACTGCCAATGGCAGGACTGCAATCGATATTGTTCAAGCTCTGGCAGCAGATGCACTTGCTGCAGGGGTACTATATAACCCAAGCATCAAAGGAGATCATCACCGGCTTCGCCTTTGTCTTGAACTGTTGGAAAGGGCAGGAGCAGCAATTGCAGTGCATGCTGGTGGTCCCTTGAAACTTGGTGAGAATGGGAGGAGCTCAGTATCCACAATACTCACAGAGCATGCAAGGAGTAGTAGTCCATTACTATTGCTCCCAGAAGAGAGTAATAACTTTGCGTCCATGCCAAGAGCAGGGATCAACCCCTTGACTCGTGGAGCTCAACTAGGCAATAATGACTTCTATTCAACTATTTCTCAAGGAAACGGTGAGCTGCGATGGATGTCTCAGAGTGATGATTTCTTGAGTGTTTTATGACTTTTGTTCTTTTTAATTTTTTCTTTATTTTTTTATTTTTTTAATAGGTGAGCCAAAGAAGGTATTCAAAAAGTTGTGAAAATGCCTTAAAAAACACTGCTTTTTTTCTTTTCTTTTTTTTCTACATGTAGCCTTCAGTCCAGGGCATTATTAGACGAGCATAAAATGAAGGGCTCCAAATGTGCTTCAAAAGCGCCAACTTTTCTTGTGATTTTGCAAGATTTTGGAAGAAGAAAGGTACATAAACAATGTTTGTTTGTTTGCTTCTTGTTGTTTTTTGAACCCTCAATTGAACCAGAGTCTCTTTTCCAGAAGATGTATCCAAATTTTTGTTTATTTTTACTTCTATTGATGTAACCGTCTAGGTTGCAAAGCAATTACTAAACCACACTTAAATTCAGAAACAAATTGTAGCATGCTAGTACTATGGTGGAAATGAGACTGATCTGTTTAGGCTTATTTGTGACTCCTGTTTTGTGAGGAAGAGGATGTAATGGGTATTTGTGTAGGTTAGTATTGGAGGTGCGTAGTATGTTGTAACTGTGCTAGAAAAGTCAAATGTCACAACTGCCCAACTGTGATGGCTATTTCTCTGTTGGTTGTATGCAATGTGGGAAGTTTGGTGGTAATGAGCCTGACTATAGTTGAACCTTTTCATGGTTAAGTTTCCATTCAACTAACATGGGGTTTGAAATTGGATTCAATGAAGTCTGCTATGTTCGCAAACAATTTTTCTGCTTCTTTTCTGAACTTTAAAAAAAATCTCTGCAAAAATCTGACGTTCTCAGTATTTGGTTTGAAAAACAGATTGAAAAACAGGAACAAAGAAATTGGTTAATGGGTTGTGCATGGATTTTAACACATGCTCCCTCACTTCACAATGGGTTCAGGGCATGGGAATGATTTGGAGCGAAGGGAGACAAGTGACTCAATTTCAGGATTCGTACAACAAAGCTCATTAGCATGGGGTGGTGGTCTGGAAGAACAACAATGGCAGAAAACTGATTCTAGCAGCCCAAATTACAGCTTCACAGTGGAGCAAAATTGCAGACTGGAGGGACGCTCAAGCAACACACCACCGGGTCCCTATTCTGACCTAAAAGACTTAACAATGTTACGGGAGGTAGTGCTGAAGGATATCACAAATGAAGCTGCAGAAAATCTCAAGAATGCTACAACTACAAATTTTGCAGATGAGGAGGTCAATTCGGGTTGGCAGCTCTTTTTCCAAGAACGTTAGCCTTCAAATTTTTATTTTTATTTCAGAGTGAAACTGAGCTCCTTTTGACCATTGTGGGTTGTGGTTTGTTTGCTTGAGAGTGTACCAAGAGGAGAGAGCTTGCTTGTAGACCACAAATTTGAGATGGTATCTTGAGCTTGGCTAGGGCTGCATGTATGGAATCCAAAGAAGCTCATCTCGGAGAACTGTGAATTTGGGGAATTTGTACCTTTGAATAAGCTTCTGCTTTCTGATGCGGGTTTTCTCAAGATCAAACACTGCTCGAGAATCTTAAGTCTGTAGAATGGACATGTGGGGTGAAAGTTGATGAACATGCCATTTCAAGGGAAGGAGTATTGCACTGAGCTTACATATCACACTGTAAAATTAATTGTTAACCAATTGCTGAATGTGCAATCTCAGTCACACTCCACACTTTCCATTCTACTTTTCTCAATAAATGGGTAATAGTTTGAACCTCGTGCGAAAATTCTGTTAATCATGGCTTTGATTTGGCCACTGTATGTGCACATGATTTGAGTGGATCTCTTGCATTCAAAATGGGTTGTTTTCTGTAAGTTTTTTTCCCTTGTGGGCGGTTTCTTGTTATCACTTGTGTCACAATTCCTATCAGACTAATTTCTATGAACTTGAAAGATGAATGGCAACCATTCACAAATTTACATAATTAACCTATAATCTCCAACCTTGTTCCCACTAGCACAAGAAGACCTTTATGGTGATGATTTATGGCAAAGATGACAACTATTTTGTTAACATTATTTCCAAAAGTCTTTTCTTGTGTGTTTTGAAACTCTATACCCTGCAACTGAAGTTCAGCAATCATCTCTAATTCTCTCATCATGTGTGTTTCAAAATTGCATAAACATGTAACTAAAACTTAACAATGATTTTTACAAGTCCCATCATTTTGTGATGTGCTGCCAAAGGCTTGTCACAAAATATTGCAGAAAACTTTACGATGTAGTGTGTTGCAATAGATTTATAAACATTGAACATGTTTCCTAGCTCTAAGCATTGGGATAGAAGGGTTGTGTGAGACCTTTGGGATAAGACTAAGAATTCTTCAAGTTGAGCTCACATACACATCCAAATGCACAAACCAAGCAAATATAGTGATTAGTGTATTGGGAACCAAATTGGTGCATGGAGTCAAAATGTTGCACAAACAAACCATGAATTCACAAAGCTCCCCATGACCCATATTTGGGAAGAGTCATCACTCTCCTCCCTATAACATAGTTTGTAACTTTTAGGAGAGCTATATCAAAATAATCATTTTCATCAAGTGGGAGTCCCAAAACTATCAAGTTATTAATTTCACCACTTTGGGGTTCATAACTTTCCCATTATGCATCTAAATAAAAAAACTTTCACAAATTTTTTGTAGCCTTTATAAAGAATTTTTTAACAACATATCAAACTCCTTAATCAGAATTGATTTGACCTCTCATAACATTCACTAAATTGTTAGAAATTATTTTGGTCATTTGACTCCCAACCTTTCATATGCCCATAATTTTTGTTATAGATTTTTTTTGGGAGAATGAAACCCCCCACTATATTGTAATACATTCAAAGCCTTCCTAACAATTTAAAGAAAGCCCAATTTGGATGAGGTTTGGTCTTGTAAACCTTGATCCAAATATTCCAAACACCTTGAGATTTACAACTCTCAATGTGAAAGTTCAACGTGGGGGCTTTAGAAATGCCTCCCTTTCACTCCCACACACTTCCATTTCATGCAAGAATGTCTTTACATTTTATTGCTTTGGCTTCACATCTCAGCCCCTTTCATGACCCAATCCAAAAGGAACTTTTATGTTTTCCTTCATATTAAGGATATTTTGTTTTACATCTTAGTGGTTGGTTATTCACCCAAGTTCTAGGGTTGTACATTTTGTGTGTTCTGAAATTCCACATCATCAAACAAAACTTAGTAATGGACCTTAAAAAATATCATCTTTTGTGTTTCAAGATTCCATATCATGCCACCAAACTTTAACAATTGTCTCTAAAAACAAAGCATGTCATGTTTTAAAACTTCCATAATATGCAACAAATAAAAAATTCAGCACTACCCTTTTTTCAAAATTGCATGATTTAAAACCAAAATTTAGCAATTAGCCATTTTAAATGGTACCCATTTCATGATTTTGTTGATTGTTTGATGGCATAGTAGCAAAGTTCATAAATTACAAAGGACTTTCACATATGTTTTTAATCATTCAAAAGGGAGAATAATATGATGTTTACTTTTCTATTTGGCTTGTTAAGCAATGCAATGTTTATTAATAAGATACACCCCTCATCTTGTTCATTTTATTTTGAAAACTTGAAATACAATAATGTTTTGCTCTTCTTTTCAAGAGTTTTTTTTTCCCTTGATTTGGGCGCACTCTACCCACCATTAGGTTTGCTTGTTCATGTTTCTTTCAAATGGAAGAGATTACTATACATTCATAACATATAACATTGTCCTCTTTTGTGAACTATAGATGCTAGATTTGGTTTGTCACTTAATGTTCATATTGGATATGCGGTTGTGCACTTAACCACCTAAACAAGGGCATGTAACATAAACAAGTTATGTAGAATTACGAACAAGACAATAAGATGATGTCTAGTGTTGGGCAATTACTTGGTTTGGTTGGTTAAACTTGCCAATTTCAATTATAATTAGTAAAAAACTAGAAACAAGTTTGATTTATGGAACCAAAATTGAAATTGGGTTTAAAAGTTGATCAAGTTCTAAAATCAAAATTGAAATTTTCTTTAATTTTATTATTTTTTTTTGGGGGAAAAAGGTATGGAACTTAGGGTTAAGCTAGTTTCAATCTAAGTTGCCCAAAACCAAAACAAAAACTAGGTTTGAATTCCAAAACTAAAACCATACTCATTCTAAACTTGTTTAAAGAATTGGAACCGAAGTTTTGCATAAATGTCAATAATTACCCAACATTTGATAATATCATCAACACATCTAACAAACAATTGTGAAGAGAAGGCCCTCCCACACTAATATGTATGATCTTTCAATATTAGAAACAATAAGGCACTTTGTGTCCCAATGAGTGTGTATAGTGGCCATGTGTGTTTGTGTTTCTTCCAATATCAAAGCATGGTTGTTTGGCATGAAATAGAAAGGTGACATCTTGGTGTGAGGATGACAAATTATCCTTGCTGATTTTTTTACATTAGATAATCACCAAGATTGGTGTGAGGATAACAAATTATCCTTGCTCATTTTTTTACATTAGATAATCACCAAGATTGGTGTGAGGATGACAAATTATGGTGATTATTTAATGTTCAAAATGAACAAGATTATTATGTTTGGAGCTTAAAGTTCAAAAACATCATAACATTTGAAAGTGCAATGGAATGGTGTAGGCAAGTGGTGGTACAAATTTCAATTCTCAATGATTTATGGTTGGAAAATACATGCACAAAGAAAGTCATGTCTAATTGTAAAACAAGATTGAAAGGAAAAAACTTTAATAAGGAAATATCGATGGTGAATATCAGTGTTTTTTTTTTCAAATTCCTCAAGTAGGTGCATTGGCTAGGATCCTCAACATTAATTAGTAGTAAATTGTGACTATCCTAGTGGACTAGTAGATCTTTTTTGGAATCCTACCTAGTTATGGCGACCTACAATAACACATTTAAAAAATTTGGCAACTTCTAAGTTTTTTGCGTCAAGATATGGCAAAAAAAAATTTAATTTCAAAAATTCCTTTGTTGGATTTTCCATCCTTTTTTTGGGGTTGCCAAGTTGCAAAAATTTGCAAAAAAAAAAAACATTGGTGATGATGAAAAACAATGGCCTTTCATTCAACCAATAACAAGTGAGAATGTAATCATAGAAGACAAAAGAGGATTTTGAATGGAAATGGTGGAGATGAATCAGTCCATGTAACCAATGTGATGAGTATGGACACTTGTGATTTTCATCAATACTTGTGATGAATTCCAAAGTGAAATCGCACACCACATGAAAGAAATAGAGGGGTAGGGGAAAACCAATGTGCATATAATTGAATTTTTTTTATTGAGATGAGATTATAGGAAGAGGGGACACATGGCCAAAAAAATAAAAACAAAAACATTGCAAAACTATTTTTAGAGTAACCATACACAATCTAAAATAGGATTTAAGGCCAACATTAGTTATAAGATTTTGAGGCCACACATCATGTGACCAAAAACAATAGTCTTTTTGAAATTAGATGAATTCCCTAGTGCAAATTGGGAATGTGACCATTGGGGCTAGACTCATAGCATTCAAGATACTATAACAAATAGATTCCCCAAGCCTCATGGAATATTAAAATAAATCAAAAGATATTTATGTGTTAGATTTCATTAAGAACTTGGTGTGAGTTGAAGTTAGCAATGGAAAATAAAGGACTAATTATAGTGTTTTGACAATGAAAATACATAATCTTCATTCAAGTAAAATTTATGAGTAGTTGCACAAAGAAAGAGAATTGGGAAATTATGTGGCATGTACTTTGAATGGATTCTCAAACTTAAAAGAATCATTCATAGTTTGTTCAATTGATAGAAGTGGCATGATAGAAGAAGCATTTGTGGCACAATTGTTTAGCTCATCTCAACATGAAAAACTTACACTATGTGCTCTAATCAAAGAAATTGTTGAAGAAATGCCAACATTGCTCTCCATCATAAGATTAGTATATTTAGGGCAATAAGAAGCCAAACAACATAAAAGAGAAAATAGGACCTACAAGTGACCATCAATTAAGAACAATGTTGTAACTTGTGCACTTTGGCCCATGTGGCCCAATCCTAGCATTTGGCCTTTGGGGGGATTGGGGGGTGTTTAGATAAGCATTGTGTTGCATGATAAGACAATTAGGGAGAGGTTGGTGTGTTGCCTCAACTTGGATAAGGTAAGGTTAATCTTATCTTGTCTTTTGAATTGGACAAAATTTGAACACAAGATGGTGAGGAGAAACACAAGATAATGGGGAAAGGGACAATTCCTTGGATATTGTTTTTATGTCAAGCTAGGTGGTAGGTCATGCTTTCTTCGTCAAACAAACTTTGACTAAAGCTTTTCAAGGCATTGTTGGTAGTTGTCACTCATGAGTAGGAGATATTTAGGGTAAATTTTGATGGTGTAAAAATCATAGAAGAGGTTGGGCATCATGGGCACAAATGCTAGACATAAGGAGATGGTGGTTACTCATGAAAAGATGGTTATAGGCTAAATTATAAATAATATTTATGAGTTGAGTTTTGAGGGCATCATGAGCAAGCAAGGGATTTGAAGTTGGTAGTTGGATGTTTCATGAACAAGGAGGCAAACTTAAGGCAAGACTGGAGGACAATGGGAGGAGAGGAGATTAGTTTGGTGGTTATTTAGGAAGAATGAGTTGTTAGGGGAGTAGAGGAACTACAAAGGGGGGAAGGGCCAAGATGGCCCACTCTGTCTTGTGATTTTTTGTTTTTTTGTTTTATTCTTTAAGCATTTGAGGTTGTTTGTGAAAGCTTAACAAGGCATAGGGAATTTGATCTTTTGACAATTATGGTGTAGTTTGTTTCACTTAAAGGATGAAGTAGACCTTTGAGGGAGGGAGGATGCACTTGAAATCGCAAATATAGACAAGAAAGAGATGAGCCTAAGAAATAAGGAGAGTTGAAAACCATGGTCAATGCAACCACATAAGAAAACCCTTCCACCCAAACTCATCCCACTTATTCTTGATGCATTCATAGTCAAAGGAACCATTGAAAAATGGAGTAGACATTGCTTAAAATTGTAAGTTTATATTTTTGAAAAATCACAAAGGGATAGTCCAATTTTTTAAAAATAGATTCCATTACTTGCAAATTTTTAATACTCAAAATTTAATACAAATTGATGATGTTTTGAAAATGATGAATTATTTTTCATGCATTTTTTTTCCTTATCAAATGTGCACAATTTTTTTTCAAAATTGAAGAGGATCACGATATTATGATTAAAAAAACAAAAGGAGTTGAAATTGGTGGTATTCATTTTCATAACACATTTGAAAGCCTTTGGTTCAAACATGCATTTGGCTTTGACAATCGTTAATTTTGAGGATGCATTGTTAATAAAAGTTATACATTTTTATATGACAAAGAACATGGATCCATAATATACATGATGTACAATAAGTGTAGTAATAAAATGTTTAAATCTAACATAGTTGTAAACTAGGTGTGAAAATTGCAAAATTTGGGAAACCAATATGTGAATGCCACATATCACATGCAATCCTTGGAAAAATGACTTTTACCTTGGTGTGTCTAACTCCTTTTATTGTGTTTGCACCTTCTTGGGGCTTAATTTTGGCGGTTGTTGGGGTTTATTATGGGCTTAAGGGGGGGGGGAGGGCACCAAGCCCATGAATAAGATTGTTACCTTACCAATAGGAGGGACAACATGTGTCTTAGGGTAACCAATCTCCTACAAAGACTATTTTTGGATCCATCCTAGCAAGAACTTTATATAGGCTATGTAAAGCCAAATTGAACAATATCAAGCTTTTTAGGTGTGCTGTCTATGCCCACGTGAACAATATCCACAAAAGTAAATAAATTGGAGTCAAAGTCTAAAACATGTGTGTTTGTTTGATATGATAAAAAAAACTAAAACTTACAAATTGTATTATCCTCAACTAGTAAAGGTGTAAATTAATCCCGATGTTGTTTGATGAACAATAGTTCTACTACTTTTGAGATATTTAAATTTCAACCCAAGAACAAGTTGGCCTTGAGAAATGTCATTATTGATGATAATGGTCCCAATCTTAATCCCATCCTCAACACCATAACCTTTTGAACAACCTCAAAAGAACTTAAAATATTTGTGCATCAAAGGAAAGAGCATAGAGGAAATATTTACATACTATCTCCATCACATCCAATTAATAAATGAAAATCCCAAGGAACATTTTAGTCCACATCACTCTTGCTCACTATTGCAAGAATGACCCAAGTGGTTACAACTTACTTTAATGCCCAAGTGCAAGACTATGTTTAACAAGCCAATTGTGTTAAACATGCTTAAACTAATTTTCTTCAAAGAAATAACATCATATCCACATTATATCATAGTCAAGGAACAAGAAATGACCTCCATAGTTGAAAATCATATGCACAAAATTTGATGGACTTACCTTGAGGTGTCAAACCCATTTATACCAATTGGGTTTTCAATATTTAAGGTATAAATGGAAAAGTAGACAAATTAAAGGCAAGTCCCATAATTCAAGGCCATGCATAAGAAGGTTGATTTTGAAGAGATTTCTACTCTTATCATGAAGTGGAACACAATATGCACTCTTGTGGCCTTAGTAACAAAGTTGGATTGGAAGGTCTTGCCCATGGATGTGAGGACTACTTTTCCCAACAATAATATGAAAAATATCTTTGTTTTCATCAACTTGAACATTTTGTCATGCACTAGGATACAAGCAACAAAATTTCAAGTTTTGAAAGGCTATTGATAGTCTTAAATAGGTCTTTTGAGAGCCCAATACTAGAAAATTAATGAATTGTTAATATCAAAAGGAATGAATAGGATCTATGAATATTTACAATCTGTATTACCTCAGAAAATGTGAACATCTTGTAATCCTTATGGTGTATGTTGACAACTTAATCTCATGTAGGCAATGACACTACCATAATTAACAAATGCAAGGAGACATTGAATTTTTGTTTCCAAATGTCACTCCTAGGACCTTTGTCTTTCTATGGAGGTGCATGGAATTCATCAAGTATGAGTGTGGAGTGTTTCTAACCCAACAAAGTTGTGCCATGAAATGTCTTGAGGAGTTGTGGTTAAGTGATTGCAACCTTAAAAGTGCGCCATTATGTGATGGCACCCACCTATAAACCAACATGTGTAAACCAATTGTTGATGCCACCCAATATTAATGCAAGGTAAGGAAACTAAATTACTTTGACCATGTCCTGATATTGCGTTTATGGTAAGCCTCCTTAATCATGGGCTCCATAGATAATCTCAATACAATTATGTACTCTTTTGGGATGTCAAAACAACTTTTGATTATGGTGTTTGCTATAGAAAATAGGGGAAGTTGGACATTGATGGTCAGTTAGATGTACACTAGGTGGGTGACTTGGGCCACATAAAATTTACTGATATACTATAGGTGGTGATCCAATTACTCAATCGAGCAAAAAATGACATGTAGTAGCTACCTCTTCTTTAGAAGTGGACCAGATTTTTACTAAAAACGTCATGTATTTTGTGCATGCACAAACACATAAAAGCACAATCATTTGGTGAAAGAGAAACTTAAGGATGGAACATTTTTAATTGGATGTGTGCCATCTATGTTATATCTTGCAAACATACTAACAAAACCCTTTGGTGGAATTGTTCATGAGAGACTAAGAGACATTATAGGGATCATTTCAATTTGTACTTCATTACTAGCAACATATGATTACCCAAAAAGATTCCCATGGGCTAATTCAATCTATGACAGGTTAATAAATAATGGTGAATGAAGGTTCTCTAACATTAACCATTTTGAGAAGGAGATGGGGTTTGAAAAGAAGTGTGAAAATGAGAAAAGAAACTTATATGGCATATGTAGCTTAAATGGCATGTATAACTTTAATTGGTAGTCAAGAGTGAAGGGGTTCGTTGGATATTGGTTTACGCTCCTAAACACCTAGACATGGCATGTAGTGTAAATATGTTATGTCCAACTATGACATGGCAAGAAGATAATGTTGTTATTACTTGAAACAAGTTGTGCAAGAAGGCCATCCCATACTAGTATTTCAATAAAATCAATAAGGTATCTTGTTGGACCAATGAATGTGTTCAATGGTTTTGTGTTTTTGTCTATATGCCTCCATTTCATCAATTTCCACAACCATGACAATAGAAGGTTGTTACAACCCATTTCACAAGATGAGCTGAATCATGATTGCAAAATTGTGGTAGTAGATGTTACATATGTCCATGTCATTAATACCCACAACCATGACAACAAAAGGTTGTTGCAACCCATTCACAAGCGAAGATGAACCACAATAGCAAAATTGCACTATAGACATTGCACACACATTCCACTTCTTGGTACCTAATTGCATCACAACTTCACATTCTTCATCTTGCCATAAAACTATAGTTTAAAAAATACCTGAGTGTTCATAGGGTGTTGCTTGCTTTGTGACCTTTGTGGAAATAGTTTGTTTATTTAGTTGCCAAGTTTTGTTTGGGTGTTCATAAGGATCTCAAGATTACATGGGTCTGGGAGATTGTCACACTTTTTGAGTTCTAATACACAATAGGTAGGTAAACCCACCATAGAATTGCAGTTTAAACGAGTTCATTCCTTGGTCTGTGAATGAAGCACAGAGTGGACAACAACTTTACTTCCAAAGCAGAAGCAGACATGCACTAGATCTATCAGCAATGGATTGACTTTGTCCAGGTGAAGTTCAGTGTCTTGTGGTAGCTAACTCTCATGGATGCATGCACTAATCAGTTTGAACACCTCCACCAACAGTTGAAGCTCACATAATTGAAAGCCACCTTCAGAATGCTTGTAGATGTTAAATACTACTCGAGTCTGAGATTTTGAAAAACTATGTGATCTTATAGCTCACTCAGAATGAGGAAACTGTACATCCAGAAAAGCTGCAATAAAAGCATGAATCAAGAATGGCCTGAAAATGATGGGGATCTGTACAGTTTGGAAGAGTGGTTTGCATAGAAACTATCAATCTCTATCCCCTGCAAAATTTCTCCCAATTTAGTCAGGTAGGCAGAATGCCCATCCACCAGCTCTGATACATCCACCTGCCAACAACACAGCAGCATTGCTAGTCAGAATGAATCTACATCACAACTCAGGTAAGCATCTGTGCATGCTTTTGTTCCCAGGGCAATCTATCTACTTTTCTGAACAAACAAGAACCTCCTGGTTACCACAATAGCTTGAAAACCAGTACACTTGATCCTGGTTGAAAGAACTGGATCTACATTCAACTGTGCAAGTAAAAATGGGAAATAGGCTCAAGCACTGATTTCTATGGGTTTAGAGCACATACATTCTCTATCCCAGGAATATCCACCACTTGTAGGCCTGCCAGGCCTTGTGTAAGAAAACTGCAATCATTGGAACATGAAGCACAGCTCACTTTCAGAAGACAAGTCACACTCAAAATGCACAAAACTCCAAAGGCAAAAAAATTACTTCCATAGGCTACAAGCAAAAGACTGCTGGGCTAGTAAAGGGGCTTACGTAGCTCGGTAAACTACTCCCAATATCCAGTCATTTGAAGAAAATGCATTAACAAATCGACCTGCCACTACCTGTTGCACCAAATGTCAACAATAAAATGCAGTTAAGGCCACCCCTTTTCACAATGTGGTACTCATGTTCTCAACAAAAATTCTACCTGGTCAACATAGGTACCTTGCGAGCCGTTTCCCAGCGTCCTTTGTCCAGTGTAATTGGAGCTCCAAGAAGCACTACACGCTCTACAATGGCACCTGTCAAGTCCCCACAATCGTCAGCCAGATAGCTTAAGTCTTCAGGAAACATAATAACTATGATCATATGAGGAAATGGGTCCACCAGGAAAAATAAAATAAAATCAATGAAAACAGAATAAATACCAGGATCTCCCTTCCTTGATAATTCCTCCAAGCATGAGAATATTACTCGAGCACCCAGTGAATAACCCATTAGTGTCACGGGTCTGCCAAAGAGAAGAAAGACACACTCTCAGAACAAGGATTCAGCAGATACAAATTGCCATTTTTTTAGCACACATGTCTAGATCCCAAATTTCTTGCATAAAACCCAAAACAAAAGTGCCATTTCAAGGAAAGTGGTCACTAGTACTCTTTCCTTAAAACTCAGAAGAGCTTCATGCCCATTTGGTTCAAAATTGCAAGAAAGAGGATAACCCAACACTGATTCATATATGAAGAAAGGTTCATGAAGAAATACCGGTTGCCTTGACCACCTTTGAGTAAAATCATGGCAAGTAGTTTACCAGCTTTATCAGATCTGTCAAACTCAAAAGCAAATGTCTTTCTGTCAGGATCTGGCAATGTCACATAATAAAACTGTTTTTGGCTCAATGACGAAAGCATATTCCTTCTGTTCAAACTCCCAATTCAGTAGCTTAACAAAGAGCTGACACATTACCCAAAAAACTAAAATCTTACAAAACCCAAAACTTCTAGAACCAATGAAAGGTTATCTAAGATATATGCCATTGGAGGAAAGACACAGAGATGGGTGTGTGAGGAGGGGTAGGGCACACGAGAGAGAGAGAGAGAGAGAGAGAGAGAGAGAGAGATGGGGTTCAGTACCTGTCAACAGCAATAGCCCATTTGCTGTCTATGAAATCAGTGGCACTGAGCAATGTTGCAGGCCATGCAAGGGCAGTCATGAGCCCACCTAACACTGTAAGCATTGCTCCCCGCTTTATTAACTGTGAAGCAGCAGCTGCAGGAATCCAAACCAACAATAAATCTCAACAAAAAGGCTTCCCAGTTTGAGCAATTTTGAAGAACAGGAAAGAAGTCATACTAAGTCAGACCCCATCTTCTGTACAGTTTCACCATTGTTATACCATACACCCAAGGGCGGTAGTAATTAACAGGAAAGAAAATCATACTAGAAGTAAGCCAGTCTTGTATTGCAGTGCTGACAGCAAGTATGTTCTCTGTCTCCCACCGCAGTGCATACCTGTATGCCACTAATGTACTCGGTTAGACACTGTTTTTATTAGATGCTTCTTGTCCAACTCAAAACCTCCAAGATCAGGCTTTTGCACTCGATATGGGCTTTGAGGGAAAGTTTTACAGTTTACAGTTTTAGGGTTTAGAGTTTAAACCCTAAACCCTAATACTTAGCAGGCTGGTTCAAGGTGTTTTGAGATACTTTAAAAAAATTGTGACACAAGAATTTCAGCTAGGCTGCTGAGACAAAGGTTGTTATGAAGGGTTTTTACTGCAAGAAAGTAAGTACCTCTCCAAATCACCATCAGGTGCTTCCCACGGCTTCTTAAAATCTTCAGGATTGAAAATCATGCCCGACACCACAATCTCCACAGCTAATCGCTGCACAAGCATTCAGAAAACTTAATCAAATCTAGGAAGCAGTGGAGTCGTGGTCTCTCTACAATTCAGACCAACAGGAGGTCTCATACTTCTGGCCAATGCTTGAGAATCCAAAAGTTCCTAAAGAATGGTGCAGCAATAAACCCTAAACCCTAAATCTTATAAGCTTGATATCACTGTTTCTCTCCATAAGATTTGGCTACATATAACACAAGAGGTTTCTCATAAGACTTTGCTTGACCTGCCCTTCCGACTATAGACTGATCCTGTGTCCTTCACAAATAGAGCAGCAATAAGACTACTCATAAGAGTTGGTTTGTGATAGCCTTATGGTCTAGATCCAACACCCCGTTTGGACAGTGTAGCTTTTAGCCAAGAGCAAGAAGATGAGAAGAATTCAATGGATGTCAAATCGGTCTGAGAACTGGAAGAAAAACACAGAATGAGGAGGAGAGAGAGAGGGAAACACAGACCCCTTGTTGATGGTTTTCTCCAAGTACTTCAAACTGAAACTCATCAACACCGCTAGTTCTTCGGGCCATTTTGATTCCTGTGAGGCCAGCTCCAGCCGCTGTTCAACAACAAAACATCATCATCAAAAAATACACTATGCAATGTGCTGGATGATCAAGAGCAGTAAATTCCAGCACAAGAATCCACATTCTTCAAAACTGGTCAAATGAATCTAGAGTTATGAGATTCATCTCCAATCATTTGTGCAACTGATATGCAATTGTGTGAACAGAACACATTGTTTAAGAGGATGCAGCAAATAAAAAGAGTGCCAGAATGTTTTACCACCAAAGGATGCTGCAACAGCAACTGAACCCATCGCTGAACCAGCCACCGCAGCAGCTGCAGTTAGGCCACTGGCTCCTAGAACTGGCACTGCTGCTCCTAAAGCTGCCATACCTGCTGCTATTGCAGGTGCTGCCAGCCCTGTCATCCCATTCCAGAAGAGTCACAAAAAAACCTGTCAGCAAGTAACACACTTGTAGCCCCAAACCCACAAAACCTCCAAGGAATACCACTCGCCAGTTACCAAAACAGAGGTTGCACCCACCACACAGGCTTCAAGACTGAATAGTATTATGGCAACGGACAACAGAAATCCTGGCCACCCAATGGAACAGATGCCTCTAGCCTTGTCGAAAATCATGAGAGCTCAATCGCCAATGAAAATGGGTGCAACCTATGGCCTGGTTGCAATCTCACAAAACATCTAGAGAGCCATTGAACACGAAAAGAACAAGAAAGGCAAAGTGGTGATCATGTGTCTACTACCGCCAGTGATTGCTAAAATGGCACCGCCTGTCAAAGCAGCTGCACCAATAAGGCCTCCTCTCCTCCACTGTGACCACCGGCTTTTTGCCACCTCCTCATCGTCCACATGCTTTTGCTCCCTTTCTTTTTGTGCAGCCATAGCCATGTATGCTACCATCAGCTCCATTGCTGCCTGAATCAAACAACAATGTTCCCACCTCTTCATAACTGAGCTGAAATCCCAACTCTTTTAACCACTTCATCCTTTTTCATACCCACTCACTGAGTCCACTGTTTTTTTAGTTTTGAATTTTCGAGAATTTCTGGCATTCTCCTCCACTTTGATATATGTACTAGTTAGTGTCCCTTAAGCTTCCAACCAGAGTTTACAAGCGTATAGATGTGGTTTTACCATTTTAGACCAATCAACATCAAGCCAGAGTGCAAGCAAGCGGAGTGCAGAACGTTGGCGAGCATCATAGCCAACCTTCATTGCTGACTTCCCAGCCTTCTCAGCTGGACTGTCTGCCACACACCCTGCCAGGAGTGTGTAAAGCACAGCCACCTTCCGGGGGGTTGTCAGGGATTTGGCAGTTGCAGTAAAGCCCCAGCTCTCCTGTCTGTTACTTTGAAAGACTCTGCCAACCTGGTGTGTCTGTGAATCATTTGTGTCTGGATATCCTGAGGATGCAAAAACCCATCATTTGGTTCAGAAATTTCTCCCAAACCTGAGAAGTATATATATACACTTCTAGAAAGTCTCTAGGTCCCCCATCAAGAGGAAACAACAACCCAAGTTCACAATTCACTAGCTTGGTTTGCAGCTGCAAAGCTCAGTAGTTTGGGCTCATTGTATTGACTATGATTAACAGAAATTTGTGTCTGAAGTGAGATCTGCAAAATAGGGTTTAGGGTTCAGAGTTTTAGACAATAGACAATAGTTCACACTGGCCATGTTCCTTACTATCGGATGGTAAGACAAAAAACAGGTTTGAAGAGTGTATATTGTTGTCACTTGTTTGTCCCCCTGGTAAGAGAAATGAACTTCACAAAGTGCAAAAAAAAAAAAAGTAGACACAACAATGTATCAATCCTCTATCTTTATGAGTGATTATGTGATATGCCTTGCTTGTCTTGAACACTCTGAACCATGGCATCGACTGCATTTGCTAAGGACAGTTCAGCATCCATAGTTGATCTCGAAGAAGACTCAGCATCATCTTCTGACAAAATCCTCAGAAACTGCAAGCACAGAAATTCGAATTATGTTGTTAAGCACATGATGTCAGAATATATTTTTGTTCTTCACATTCAATCTGGGCTTTCCAGAGACACATGTTATTGCTCAGAAGCAACGAACCTAATTTAGAAAATATCTATAGCAATGATGTGCGTGATGATGTGTGACATGCACACTGTCATAGGTCCAGATTAACTACTGCTAAGAGCAGCTCCAGCAGTGCTCAGTATGTGGCCCAGCAAAAGAAAATTGGATGAAGAGAAGTCAGACATGCCAGTTTGGCTCAGCAAAATAGTTTTGGCCCAGAATTTTCCAACGGGATGCTAAGGCTGATAAAAGGCACAGCAAAGCCTAGCACCCATTATTGATTGGCTAGATAGTTTGATTGGTCCAGGTGGGATGCTATTAGTAATCTCCCACATGTTTGCAGTCCCAGTTTTAGTTTTATGGGTGGGGTTCGAAAAAAAGTGAACACCTAATCTTGGATGTGAGAAATGTTTTTGCAGGGTCACATACTGAGCACCAGTGGAGTTGCTCTAAGAAGCCCCACCACAACAATAGAAAGATGCCAGAGCTCAGCTACAAGAAAGCAAGGAATATGTGAAGAACAGAGGGATCGTGAATTACAGCTTCAATGTGGTGCATGGCATCAGGTGACAGAGATGTATATTCAAGCCCCACCCATGCCTTCTCATCAATACCCAAATATCTGCACCATCCAAGAGCACCATTCTAAGCATTTTCCGGCTGATGTTGTGCCACAACATCAGTCAAGCAAACCAATAACGTAGTCACCATTTGCTTCCATGATCCCAAATCCACATATCTGTATCAAATTCAGTTTCATGTTCTGTTTTATAAGGAGACAATCAAATCAGGTGGAAAAAGACAGCATGGACAAGACACCTCTTGAATGGACACACAACTGGGTAGCATATTTCTGACCTAAAGATGTGGCGGAGAAGACCACTCTGTTCACAGCTCCATGGGAGAATGCCATCTCCAGCCAGAGACAACAAAGAAGAATGTCCATCTGCCGGGTCAAGAACAGGTGGGAAACCAAACCCAGGTAAAGAATGCTGTTGAATTTGTGCCTGGCTGAGGGCTAAGGCAAACAGCCCACCAGCAGCATACCGATGAACACTATCAAGCTCTGCCATTTGCCAGTTTCTTAAAGCCTCTTGATTCTTGACTAGTTTGTTTCTCACAGTTGCACTTGCCTTGCCTGATCAAGGACAGAAAAAATTATGAAGAAGATCTGACTAATCTCTGAATAGGCACCAATAGCCAGCTGAATATTGTGCCTCCTCAGAAGGTCTTCTCTCACCAACAGCATACAGATGTTGGATTTGGGTCTACCATAGACTCTGAATTTTCCATTATTCCACTGTGACCTGATTGCAGCTAGAATGTCTTTGTATGAGGATTCCCAATCGATTCTTTGCCAGAGTACCCAAAAAAACCCTAGATCTTGCCTCCTCCTTTATGAGGTTTTCTCTGTTGTAGATTTGCTGTGTTTATAGTGATACACAGTTGCGAGACCCAGTGGATGATACTTCACAGTTCTCCACCTGGCTGAGGGAGGAGACCTTATGTAAATTCCTTCAGAAATTTCACAAGAATGTCTGGTGGAGCCAACATGAATGACCAAGACCTGACAACACCATCACCCAACACCTGCACAAGTATGAAAGATTTTGGTGACCTGCAAGAGGATGGAGAGCATGAATTGGTACATGCATTAAACCCTAAAATTGCACACCCATTTAGGAAACTTACAGAATAAGAGAGCTTTCATTAAACCCTTAAAAAAAACTGCACACATTTAGCAAACTAACAAATGAGAACTTCAATTTGTGCAGAATGTGCAACACCTTGATGATTGCAGCCTATAAAAGATGGATGGATCAGGCATTGCCTACTACCCTATTTGATCCATTTTTTCAAAGCACAGTACCAGCAACAAACAACAGAATTGAGTGTAGCAGAAATGGACTTCAGAAATTGACTAAATCCAGATATTCCAGACTAGGGAATTGGAAGCTTAGACTTACCATGAATCTCAAACATCACATCATGTGGAAAATTTACAGACCTCAAAACCTAAATTGTAAATTTGCAGATAAAAAGATGGAGGAAGATGAGCAAACCTCAAAAAAAATTGCTTCTTTCCCTTTCACCTACAACACTTCTCCACATTCTTTCTTCCAAATTTCTCTCTCGTGCTGAAAAAATGCCCTAAAACAAAATTGCAAAGAAGTAAATCACAAACAAAGGGAAAAAAAAAGCCTCCCAAGAGAAAAAAGAAACAAAAAACCCCCATTCACCAAACAAAAACCCAACAACTCAGATCAACAAACAAAACAATCAGCAGCAGCAGCTAATGGGTGAGGTGCCCAGAAAACAAAAACACATACAAACACATTACAATACAAAATTAGGTCAAATTCAAATCTTCAAACAAAGAGCTTTTGTGCTTAGTATAAATTGCATAGCAACTTAAGAAAACAGATCTATGCTAAATTCCTAGCGATGGGTTGCAAATGTACCTACCATATAAGATTTACACTTCCATTTCTTGACTCTTAATTGATCAATCCTGACATAATTCATTTGCAAAGAGAAACCCATCCAAGAAGCATGAAATGGAAAAAGGAAAACACACAAAAAAAAATCCTATTACTTACCCTTTGCAGATTGAAGCCAATTGTGACTACTTATGAGCTCTAATAGCATAGCCCAGTCAGGGTTATGATGTCCCTACCCACCCACCAACCCAGCTACCTATCCACTCATTATCTACCTTCCTACCCACCTACCCAATACCTAGTACCACTTCCTTTAGGTTGTTTCTGTGATGAGTTCCTCTTAGGAACAAGAGGTTCACAACCTTGACTTTTATAATGTAGGAAGATTGCTTCCTTTCAGAGGTGTTTTTGAAATGATTCTCACAAGAGAACATGTCGAGGAGACGTGGGTGGGGAGTTTTGCTACAGCCACTTGGCAAAAACCTAAGTCCACAACTGGCATATCACTTAATGGCTATACCCATTTGTGTGAAATTCAAACCAGCAACAATGGTAGTAGGAAATGTTGTATGGAAGTTCGGAGAAAATGAACTTTACTTGAAATGTGAGCCTTTTTCAATACGTGAGACCAAATGTAAAACCATATTATATTGTTCCAACAAAGTCTTTCCCTTACAAAGAGAGCCAACAAAGCTTGACTTTTAATAGGGTCTCTTTACCTTGTAAGGTTCTTCCTTCCATTTTCATGAGTGATCACTTTTTTAATGCACTACAACAACAAAACATGAAGGAATTCTCTAGTTCCATTTCATGTAAAGAACTACCTTAACTTTAATGGTGTATTTAGATGACACATCTTAAAGGAGAATTTGACCTCCAATACATATTAGGGTTTTCCATTCCAAGAAGGGGTGTTACACCATAAGCAAATATCTTTTGGATTTTTTGAGGTATCTCCTTCCTTTTTTTTGCAATACTCTTTCAGGTTTTAACCTTGTAGATGATCCACCTTGTGATTTTCTCGATAATCTAATCCATTGCAAAATCTCAACAATTCTTTACATTCAATAATGCAATCCGACCTCAAGCCCTATCTTAAACTAAATTGTCATTCCAATGAAAATGGTGGTATGGTATTTCACATGATCACAACAACACATGTTTTGTCCCATTGCATTTGATGCACATCCAATTACACATGAGACACATCTCACTACACAACCAATCAATCAAAGATGATTTCATTTCTAATATGTTTGTGTTAATTTGGGTCAAATAAAATTCAGCTTGACCTTTAAGTATGCAAATGATATGTTTTATTTGTTGTTCACTACTAATTGCCACAAGTGATAAAAAAGGTGAAATTTTACATTAATTTAATTATCAAATATTTATATAAGCAAAAATAATGATTCAAAGCTTTTTAAAAAACCCTTGAATTCATATTAAATTGAAACACCTTCAAAAGATTGTGCATCAATTCAAAAAATGAAATTGTAAATATTACAATCAAATTGACAAATGAAAGCCAAGAAGACTTTTCAAAATCAACTATGTTTCATGAAGCAAATGTTATATTTGAATATTGATAATTGAAATATGCATTCATATATATATATTCAATATGGGCATACATATGGTATTTCATATATTGTTATGTGGACAAATGATTTATATAAGAATACATAATTGTTAGAAAAACATTGATCCACGTATTTTAAATTTTGAATCTATTTTTTGAACATTAATAACACAATATGAATGCAAATTTTAATTATTTTACCATAAATTATTAATTCCAATGACAATGATGATGAAATTTGATTTAAGTGAAACAAGTATAAGGTTCATTACTAGTCGTCATTATGACAATTATGGTCATCATCCATTTACCATTTTCACATGAAAAATGGTAAGGCAAGGAGGATGTAGCAAGCTTGTGGCTATTTCATGGTCTCAATTGTGATTAGACTAGGATCAAAGGAACAACATACCCCTTCATTTTTTCTTCTTGTTCAACTACAAATTCTTTGAAGTAGAATATTTTGAATTTTTATCACAACAACTCACCCATGCAATCAATTTTTTTTTTGTTTGAAAACTTGACTTAATTTCTTTCTTCCTAACCACTTTTTACATGGAAGCATGTAGCCCATGTTTATCTTGTACAACATAATTTAAGCTTGTGATTTATAAGGGAGAGAAAGTTTGTTCAAAATTGCACAATATGTAAAAATGGGTGTCTATGTACCGATTCAAAAAGATACAAAAACTTAAAAGATTATAAAGTACAAATTGTAAACCTTATCTTTTTAATAGGATGTAAATGATTGCATGTATTTCTTCTTGCTACAAAGTTCTAATAAATGGATGTTAGCATGGTAATAGTAGTAAAACCAAAACTAATAAGTTTTTTTAATATGGTCTAAGTCAAGTTTGCATTAAACCCTTGTGATGGCGGGTCCATGCATGGTAAATTGAATAAAAAAGTAAATCTGCCCAAATCCAAATTTTAAATATGAAAAATTTTCAACTTAAACATAAGAAAATAGATTCACAACTTTTTATTGAGTTATGATGGGTTGAAAACAAAATTTGAAAAACTTTAGTACAATAAAGGTATAGTACAATAAAAGTAAGGAACAAGTAGGAATGAAACTAATAATTTAATAGTGTGTTCATTCCTACTTCTACATTAAACATTGAACATATTTTTATTTTACTATATTTTTAAAAAAATTCACTATTATATTTAGCATGTCACTAATTTAAAAATAGAATAGTTCCAATATTTGATCAACATGTGCTTGAATTTTAATGTACTTTGTAAGTTGTGATATCCACTTGAATTTTGATGAATATATATAAACTTATTTTAAACATTTGATTTTAAAATATAGTTGTAGCAAAGCCAAAGAACTTCATATAATTAAAATAAAAATAAATAATTTAAAAAAATTCAATCTACCAAGCCCTATTTTATGGCCACTTTCCATTTATGTTGCAAGGTAATTCTCTGATCTACTTTATCATGCTTTTGCCCTAGCAAATAATTATCCACCCTTGGTGAAAGATACTTGTTACATGACAACAACATGAAGGATTGTCATGAAAAAAACTATAAAGGGATGTTATTATCCATGACTTGTGAAAATACAATCAACCTTGGTGTGGTGACATGTGATATGACACTTCCTGAACTTTTATAATTTGATTTAAATTTTGGTGTCAAGAACAAATGAAAATCTCCATCAAAAGAAGATTAATCATCAATCCAGTTTAAAATATTGGAATTGGGAATATGAAATGTGATGGAGGAAGAATCTACTACCCAAAAAAAACAATTGAAGTGGAAAAAAATTTTGGAAATGAAAAACATGTTATGTTCAAGTGTGTGGCCAACATTTTCAACAATTGGGAGGACTTAAAGCCTTTTTTGTAAATGTTATAAGTACAAGCAACAATCATTTCTAATGAATTTTTTGTGCATTTGTGAACATGATTAAGATTTATGGTGAAAATTAAATGTTGACTTATCAAAGGTTGCCAATTCTTGATGGCTATTGGTTGATATTATCCACATTTTGGCTAGTAGGTTATTCTTTCATTTTTAGATTGATGAGTTATGAGGATGACAAAACAACAATTGCACTTTTTGTTGATTGGTTGTTTTCGTGTACAAACTTCATAATTGAATTATATATTTTTTTCTTTAAGCAATGTAATTAGTTGATTCATATTATCAAACTTGTGGGGGACTTGAATGTGGGCAATTCAATTGATAGACATAATTGGAAAACTTAAGTTCAACATGTGCAAATGTTTTTTTTTCCTTAAAATCTTAATGTTGGCCATCAAAATATCTTTTGTAATTCTTTTTTATGTTGGTTTGCTAATTATCTTGAAAAGGATTTTGTGGTTGAAAAATGATCATTCTTGATGGATGTGCAATGATGTGAATCTCGTGAAGGTAAACATCCATGCTTAGTTATTCCATTCATTGTGGTGCGAACATCCTTGTACATTTTAACTTTATTTTGCTACAATTGTTTCTATTGAAACATGACTCTCAATTGGAGAAGGTAATCATGAAGGAAACACTAGAAGAAATTTGAAAATCAATGACTAGATTTGCAACTCATTTGTAGTTGTAATGGACACATGCAATTAAAAATAGCCCAATCGTCTAAGACAAGTGCCATAAAATAATTAGTCGCAAAAGATATGACATGGCCATGAAGTTGAAAGTGTAGTTGTATACCTTATAACTAGGCCAAAAATTTTCATCCATTGCCATGGACACTTCTTACTATGATATGGAACCTCAATTTGTGACTACATTTGCAACTACATTTGGGATAGTTGCATGCTACCAAATGTGCCATTGATGGGTGGTTAAGATTTAACCACATGGTAATTTAAAGAACCAATGGCCATAAAACACGTGGCAATGTTTCCATTTGTTCAAAAAAGATATATTATAATTAAAATAATTAAATATTATAATTACAAAAATCAAATATTACATTATAATAATTAATTAAATTCAATATCATAATTATAATGATAAAATATTATAATTAATTCATTATAATTTATCCTAGGCTAAACTATAATAGGTAACTTATTTTAGGCTAGGTTAGGGAAGAATAGGCTACCTAACATAGGCTACATAGGTAAGTAAGATCCTATTTATTTTGTTGAAGACAAGCCTTTTGATTGGTTCATCCCATATGGCACATGCACTATGTTTACAATGCATGCCATGAATCTAGTCCACTCTTTCACCTACTTATATACTTTACAAGTTTGAAGTTGTAGACAAAGGATATGGGATAAATTCTAATGAAAGGGGAACACTACAACACTACAACATTATCACATGCTTTGTCCCATACAAAAACATTATCATATTTCAACACAATAAAATATTTACTATTTTCCTTACCTATTTACTACCTACTACCTATTCTATTTACTGATATTACTTGGGCTACATACCTACTATTTATTGCCTAACTTACATTTAATACATAATTTACAATTTAACCTACTTACTACTACCTATCCTATTTATCACATACTACCTCAACTACATATTTATTATCTACTACCTAGCCTACTTAATAATTTAATTATTTGTTTAACATAGCTAATTAATTAAACAATTAATACAAAAACACTACAACATGTCCACAAAATTAAATACCTTTTGCTTAATATAACCTACCTACCTACCTACCTACTATCTACTACCTAGCCTACCTAATAAACTAATTACCTAGCCTACATTTAATAAATTGATTATTTAACATAACTAATTAATTAATCAATTAATACAAAAACACTATGACATATCCACAACATAAAATACCTCTTGCTTAGCTTACCTATTTACCTACTACCTACTAGTACCTATCCTACTTATCACATACTACCTAGCCTATCTAATTAATTGACAATTAAGTACTTAATTTAATTTTTGTTAAAAATCTAACTACTACAAAAAGAAAAATAAACAAATGTTTAAACCAAATTGGTGAAATAAATAGTGTTATGGTGATATAGTCAAAATTAAAATTGTTAATTTAGATTAATGCATTGAAATAAAATAATATTTATGGTAAGAATTTATGGAAATGCCATGTGCACCATCTAGGTTAATTTGAGACAATCGGCAACTTATATTGTCCATAGTTATAAAATATATATAATTTTTATCACCGTGCAACTCAATTATCATCCATAAGTGGATAAACAAAAAAAAAACAAAATATGTCAAATTTTCATCTACATTTTGACTTAAAACTTTTGTAGTTGTATCACGCAACTACATATTCAATTAATGGTGGTTGGACCCATCATGTAGTCGGACATGTAATGGTATATACTTGCAATGCATGGACACATAGGATTACAAAAATCACAATTGCAAATGTAATAGGTTTGGACAACAATTACATTATAGTTGCAAAATGATGGTCGAAATGGACAAGATTTCTTCTAATGAAAATAAATAAAAATGGAGTCTCCAAGTCCTCGTGTGCAGGATGGAAAAGAAATGGAGGTTGTGATTAGCAATGAAACTTAGGTAGAAAGTGTTAACAAATAATTATTAGTAAAAGGTTGTGTTCTAGAGTTCAAATAACACAAGTTACATGAGCTGACAAACCTTGCAAAAATGAAAACTAGTAGATTTCATAAACAACAAACCTTATGTTAATTTATGGTAATTACTTGTCACAAGGAAAAATAATCAAAGGTCAATTTTGGAATGAAAATGTTAGTTGACAAGGTGAAAACATGGTTAGGTGTCTCAAAAGTGGCATTTGAAAGTCCATAATCTATCACTAACAATTTTTTTGCAATTTTAACAATTACCAAACCATAAATCCTATAATTATCCCCTATGTTTTTAGTAGTAAATATGAATAAACCAACCTATGAATGTCTCTAAACATGTGATTGATCAAAAAATTCATGCAAAAAATTAAATTTTTTAATGTGAAATGGACTCCCAAGGATAAAATTTATAAGAATCACATCATTAAATTATTTTTTATTAGAAAAATATATATTAGGAAATTTCAATGCACTTCATTAATCAATTCTTCATTTGATGATGTTTTGTTTTTTTAATTTTTATTTTGACATTACTTGATATATTTAATCCACATTTTTCATTGTCTCTATGTGACAAGTGTAGTGTCATTTCAAAAGTCCATTACGAGTCCATAATCTTTTTAGAATTCATCAAAAACTTTTATGATGATTCCCATTAAAGTCTATGACAACATGAATAATTAAAAATTTGATAATGTTATTATTGAATATGGCTTTAAATTTTACATTTTTATGTAATCCAAAATAATTAGAAGTGTGGCAGTCCAAATTATCCCCCTATTCATGCTTTCACTTAACAATAGTACCATTAGTAATTACCTTGAAGAGAAAATAAAAGAAAATAATGGAATATAATTCTAGTAAAAATTATTCAAGTTAGAGGTGAAATCTTTTAATATAACTATTTTAATGGGCATCCTAGTAATTAGTTATTATGATAAGTATTTATTTATTGTTTCTTAATCATTGAGTGATGAAGTTATTTGAGTAGTTAATCCCTAAGGATAAGGTGATTGACATGAATTTGCCAATCAATTAAGAAATGTAGTGAAAATTTGAGTGAAGGCATAGAATGTAAGAGGAGATGAGGTGTGTGTGGCTTGTGGGGTGGGACTTTTTGAGTTTTTTTACTCGTTGGCCTTTCCTCATGCGAATTTTTTTTCATTTTTTTTTCATGTATGTTTTTCCTTGTGAGGTTTAGATGAGAGACATGTGATATTAAAGGAGGGGGAGGATTATACTTGTGTGAAAAAATAACATAATGGGATATGGAAGGTCATGTTGCATTTTTTCTTATTATTGGTTTTGCCTTGACTTCTTGGATGCAATGAAAATAGTTGGTATTAATTTGATATAAAATGTTGTAGTTTGTAGTTTAATTAAATTTTTTTTCCATCTTTCATTTCGTCAAATGATTGTTGGAAATTAGTCATTGGATGGTACTTACAATAAGGTAGTTGTAACATGAAGGTAGAGCTAGAATTAAAAAAATAGTTGTAACAAGAAAATAGGTGGTGGAAGACAATAATTACAAAGGATGAAGGCAGTTTGATGGTGATTTATTTTCTATGATGGAGGTATTATCCAAGGAGGTAACTACCTTCCACCCTTCCATTTCTAGTTCTGATTTTATCAAAGAAATGCATTAAAAAAATGTTATTAAATTTTTATCCAAAAGTAAGACTACCTTCCAATGGGCAATCACTTTTCTAAAGTTTTTTTCATGTTTTGTTTATTGTTTTTACTTGGCATATTTCCCTTAAAATGGGATTTTGGCTATCTGGTCCACAACCTTACATCTTCAAATTGGCAAATGATCCATTTTCCTTGGCATATTGTGTTGACACATGGTAATATGGGTTTTATCATTTGGTGCAATTAAACCATGAGTCTACATATTATTATTGCATGTGTGGTCATAAACACAAAACATTCAAGTTTATTTGGTTCAAAAGTTTTTTAAAATCTATTTTTTAATGTCCAAAATCTTGTGGGAAGCTTCTAGGATCAAGGGTCAGAATTTTCTTTATTTCCCCCTACAATATACATGTGTGGGTTACTTGATTATATTTGAGTCAAGTGAAGCAAACTAATACAATCAAATAAATGTTACACCTAAGCAAAGTCATTAAATGGTTTTTTTTTCGGTCTTCAACTTAAAATTAAATACTTATTTTGACACATACATCCAATAGTGTGGTTTTTTTTCCACAATATGTACATTTGGTTGTGTTAATGTAGGAACCAATGTTGGGTTGTTATCATTGGGACCCTTGATTTCCATATTAGGTCTCAAATCGATTTTCATAATGAGAGCTAATCAGTATTACATTTGGTGATAATCGGTGTGAGAATTAGATTAATGGTTTTCACCCAAGTGAGAACTAGATTATTCAGAACCATTTTTTTTAATTAAAAAAAACCTAATTAGTTATATGAAAGATCCAAAATATGGATATCATGATAATAATATATGGCAGAGACAACTGGTTAGGTGCAATAACTGTGTTGTTAAGAGCTGCAAATAATAGTGTATACCATCCATTAATGAACACATACCTATCATTGAACACTTTTGAATATTTTCTTCATTCCTTAACCAAATTGAACTATTTTTGTGTCATTGGATGCATAAACTAGAGGATTACAAATTTCTTTGAACATTAGAAATAAAGGAACAACAAAAAAACACTATAAGAAGATGAGTGGTGATTTGCTTCAATTTTTTTGATATAATAGCAATAGACCTCTCTTTAATTCCACCTCGGTATCTTTTTCATTTTTACTTTGTTTTGAATGACTTTAAACTTGATGGGTCCACCAACTACAGCTTTACAAAACTTCTTTGTATTTCAAAAGTAATAATGCAACAATCCAAGATTTTAAATTTTAAATCCTAATTTGTCTTAATTCACCCATTAGTGAACGCTAAACCCCCTTACACCAAACACCCCATACCTTTCCCATTCCTTATCAAATTGAGGCATTTTTGTGGCATGGAAGTGTTAGGTGGAGGGCTATAAATGTTTTATGTTTTATGGGCTTCAAAAGCAAATGAATAATGTATGTATGTTTGACCTCCTTTGACTTTTTAAATGTTTGTTCACATGCCTATCTACCTAGTTAGAAAAGTTTAAGATTAGCTTAGGTTAGATTATTTTTGTTTAGGTTTTGATTTCGATAAATTTAGGTTAGTTTAATGATGAGGAGGCAATAAGTCACATTGGTAGACAACACCCAAACATATAAACACAAGTTTGTTTTTAATTTTCAATTATTTTAAAACTAATTTTTAAAAAATGAATAAAATTTCAAACCCAAATTGTGAAAATTGGATATGAAAATTGATTGTTCTCACATTTGTGAAAACCACCTTATATGATAATTGACTATATATATATATATATATATATATATATATATATATATATATATATATATATATATATATTTTTTTTTTTTTTATTTAATTAAATTTATTTTTTTTTTTTTTTTTAAATTTGGGGTTTTGATT
>Ga0116231_10000781_pt1 | contig 60015 bp, 37 predicted proteins | sample S1TSphgellanicum_2_FD_89695 | JGI IMG/M metagenome (GOLD analysis project Ga0116231, IMG submission 89695) | Host-associated microbial communities from peat moss isolated from Minnesota, USA - S1T2_Fd - Sphagnum magellanicum MG | ecosystem: Host-associated > Plants > Peat moss > Unclassified...
AAATGAACTACATTATTAACATTTAATTTTATATAACCTTGGGATTGACATTTCATTGAACATTTCAAACAAATGATGTGAATAGTGTGATAATGTAATTTGCAGCATGTTCATATGTGCACACCAAGACAACAATAATGTAAGACGATAAGCAACAACATTGTGATATGCATATCAATATTTATAATATTGAGTCAAAGCATGGTTTGGGTATTCAAAAGGATTGTCTCGTTTTATATTCATTGGACCTCTTCACTTAAACATGTTGAAATTTAATGACACATTCATATTGAAAGTTTGATTTTATTGAAAGATAGATACATTACAAAGGTATTGTTCTATGCATTGAATGTCAAATTTGAACAAGTTTAAAAACTCCTACCAAGTCTTTGAAAAACATTTAGGATTTGTTTCATGAGAAAAAAAAAAGTTCAAAGACTCATAAGGAATGTTTAAACAAGTTTTTTTTGCCCAAGATGTTTACCACAAACACCTTATGTGCTAAGGTGTATAAAATGTATGAATGTGATAAGAACAAAATGCCCTATTATAATGTAAAAAGTTTGAAAAAATCAAATTTCTAGGAATTTTGGCCATTGATGGAACATGGCCCACATTGAATAATTTTTACTATTTTCACTTTCATAGGTGAAAAAAAAGATACTTTAAAAAATTATATAAAATTTGGAACAAAATTATTTCATTTAACATGAAAAAAAAAGGTGAAATGTGAGAGAAATCATGAGAAAAATGAAAAAAAAGGTGAATTTGGGAATCCTTGGAGTGAATCTTAGGGTTCAAATGTGGTACCCCAATCATCCTTATACCCTATTCCCATTTATTTGATTCATTGTTCAATGCTAGTTTTTTTGAAATATTTTGTGGATAAGGAGATCCAAATTTTCATTTACCATTATTTCCTTTTTGCATACATCTATTGTGACAATTATGTAATTGTTTACATAATAAATTTTACATACTATTAGTTGTCTTTATGAATTTACTAATATTCTCATTTAATGTTGTAGATATAAATGCAATAATTTCATTCATAATTCTTTCAACCTTTTTTTTTGGGACCCATATATAAAATAACATGAACATGGACTAAACCATGCTATGTAATTCATATCAAATAACATGTTCAACATTACCAATAACACCATTATTAAAAATTATATCATTTTGTATAAATTGTTCAACTATGAAATTAAATTGCACATTCAATTAAAAAATCTTTCCATGTCATGTTCATTTGAATGTTTTTGATTAATTCTTCTATTTGGTTGAATTTTGCCCATTTCAATGATGACATCTCCTTAGATGTGAAAGTTAAGAAAGGAAGCATTGCAAATTTTGCGACCATTGTGAATAAATCTTGCAAATGTGATTTATGCCATCTAGGTGACCTTTGTAATTTAGTTGGTAGGTGAAACTTCATTATATGATTAATTATGTCTATTTATATAATTGTTGGATTTTTTCAGTTTTTTTTTCAACATTTTTTTCAAGACATGTTTTTGAAGTATGTTGTAAAATCTAAATTGATTGATGTGAATTCTAAACAAATAACAAATTAAGTTTATATAAAATAAAAGGAAAAAAAACATAATCATGCGATATTTGAGATAATAATGTAAAAAAATTCTTCCATCATATGCACCTTCACCTTGAGGATTTTTTTTAAAAAAAAGGGAAATTTCTAAATAAAAAAAACATTGCTTATTTGTTTGTTTACCAAGTTAAAATCATAAATAATTTCCACAATTATAAAAAGAATATTACTTTGTAAACCTTCAATATGTACCTTAAGTTGTTCATTAGTTTGTGATATATATTTTTGACAAACTTCCAATTATGAAAAGTCTTTTCCTAGAGGTGATGATGATATTCCTTGCATATTAAACAGTAATGACAAAATTTTAATTTCTTCATTTATGAGCATGGATTGAAAACTTTCATGGGTATATTTATGGTTTTCAAGCATGTTTTTAATAACATCTAATGACAATATAATAATATTGTTTGTTTTATTTGTTTGTTCAAATGTAATAAAATACAATTTGAATAATGAATTGGTAAATTCATTTTTTGTGAAAGCATTGGCATGAAATTATTCACTCACCTCTATTAGTTTTTTTCTTCTTCTAATGTACCATCCCAACTAAGTAAAGGATTATTTACTTTTAAAAATCACTCATTTGTCCTCCACTAAAGTCTGAATGTCTTTTGTCAATGTGTAAACCTATGTCAATCGATGAGAGGAATTACATGTGTATGGGATGGATAGATAATATTAAAATCATATAATTTGAAAAATGAAGAGCTATGTATGAAATTTTGTATGAATTGTGTTGTTGTTTATCACATTTTGTGCATATATACATCAATTCTCCATTTTCATTTGTAATAGTTTCAGCCATTATACAATTAACACTCCCATATGTTATACATCCCATAGAAGGCAATATTGGATAATTGTAAATATTTCTTTCTCTTTTGAAATGATGATAGTGATGGCTTAATCTTACAAAAATTAGATAGTGCACAACATTTCATTTTTGAAAAAGTATTTAAAATCAAACTTTTCCAATCATTGGAAAGTTCATTTCTTGAATGTAAACCACAATCATATGGTTGATATTGTTGAACATGTCATTTAGTTACAAAATCATAAATATTTTGCTTGTATGTCATGTTGGTGCATGTTAATACATTTTTCAAATGTTAAAGTTTTGGACAAAACCATGAAAATAATAATAAATAAATAACACATCAATAAATACATAATACTAATACACATATGATTTTCCAAAATAAGACATTCAATAACCTTTACATCAAATTTTTAATATGAATTTTGAGTTATAATTTGAAGGTTTAAAAATTAACAATTTTAATTTTAAATTGATCAAAGAATATACATATTATGAATGTTATTCCACAATGGTATTGAATTAAAAATCAAATGTGCAATAATTATGCCAGCTTTATGATATCTATCAACGGTTAGCACCTATGTATAAAAGTGCTAAGGGTCCACTCCCACTAGTCCTTGCTTTTGAACCATTTATGAAATGGGGGTTGGATCACATGGGACCAATCAAACTTGTAGCACATTATACTAAAAATCAATATATTATAGTTGCTACAAATTACACAACAAAGTGGGTGGAAGCAAAAGTGTTACGAGATAATACAACCAAGAGCACTACAAAGTTCCTCTATGAAAACATTATTACATGATTAAATTGTCCTACCCACTTGGTTAGTGATCAAGGAAGCCATTTTATAAATAGTTCGATTGAATATCAATGCAAGAATTTATGATCACACATATATAAATCCACCACTTATTACCTTCAAGGAAATGGTCAAGTAGAAGCCACCTATAAAATGTTTAAAACAATATTAATTAAGTTAATGAATTTTAACTAAAATGATTGGGATGTAATATTGCCTACCGCATTATGGGCCTACCAAACTGCATATAAAGTCTCCACATAACATACACCATATGAGCTTGTATATGGGTTGATGCCATTATTACCTATCGATTTCATAGTCCAACCAATTGAACACTTGTTGAAAAAGATAGAAGTTGGATGAATGCATTGTTAATATGAATGGAAGATTTGGTTCTACTTGATGAAAAAACAATTATAGCAAGAGAAAACATTGATTGCATCCAAATAATAAGAAAACATTAGAGGGATGATGAAAAACATTGAAAAAGATTCGAAGATGGAGATTTAGTGCTATGGCTTCCAAAGGATCCCAAAATTAAGGAAGGAAAATTCCTTTTTCCATGGACTAGCCCATTTCAAGTAAAGAAGGCCTTCAATAATAACATTGTACAATTAAGCACATTAAGTGATGAAGATATAACATTGGTTAATGTCAATACATTAAAAGTTTATCAAAATCCAATCATCAATTTATGGTTTTCAAAATCTTTCAAAAATGTTTTCTTTTCTATCGATGGCATCCCAGTACTTTCCACATAAAAACAAATAACTCAATTAAACATTTTAATAAAAATAATGAGTCCATAATCATATGATATGGACTATGATGTAGGTTTTTAACAGTTCAAAAATTCAATATGTTATGGTAACTCAAAATCCATTATTGATATTCATATGATGTGATCACTTCATATAATATATTATTTTGTTGAATCATTTTCGCAATTTATTCATTTAATTTTTGTTCCATGGCCAATAATTAAGTTGTGACATAATTATGTATTACATCTTAATGTGCTTTTACTCGATGAATTGAGGTAATTTCCATTCATCAACAAGAGAAATTTGCATGATCGTGCTTGTGCAATTTTTTTTTTGAACATGGTGGAAGATCTTGTTTTCGTTTAGTGGATCCAAACACCTCCTCACCTTCCAAGTAGGGTATCTTTGATGTATAGGAAGAACTTGGAGCGAATTTTGCAACTATTACAACCATTTGCAAAGGATCACCAAACTAACTCACGTTAAGTAATCATAATTCATCCATGTCCATGCCAATCCTAAAGCGACCACCATGCAAGAAGACATAAAACAATGCAAATTGCTTAAAAGTTTGCATATAATCATTTAACATCATAACATACAAGTAGGCACCCCTTTTCCCGGATTGTTGTAACCAAATGTTTTGGAATATCTTCAACAGGTTATAGGTCAACAGGTTATAGGTCAGCATGTTTGTTTGTTATTCCAACATGAATTTATGCATTTGCATTATGAAAAGAATATAAGAATGCAACGTATGAAATTTTTTTATACATTCACCAATAAAATTCTTGGCCTTTTTTACTAGCAAATATAGCAATAAAATACCCAATTTAGATAGGCATAAAAAAACCACTTTGTCATTTTGGACAAGTTGATTTCAACATGTATGTTGTGACTGGGGTGAATTTTTTTATTGGAAAAGTATGGACCATTTGACTAGTCATTTTGATTGGTGAACATTGGACCATTGGATTGGTTTAAAATTTTCTCATATATTATTATCAAAATAATATTTTTGTGGTATTAAGTAGGTAGGTCATAAAAGGTAGGTAAATAGGTGGTAGTTTAACCTAGCCTACTTGACCTAACCTAATATAACCTACTTAACTTACTTAACCTAGCCTACTTATCTTAACCCTTTAAACATGTACATAAGTTATAAATGTTAAAAAATTAAACCTTTGACCTCCCCAATAATAAACCTTAACCAATGGACCACACCATCAAAAGGTGTTCAACTTTTGTTAAGTTTTTTATTCACATGTTTATTTTGACACATCACTACAAGATTATGAAATATGTAAATAGGTAGGTTATAAGAGGTAGGTGGGTGGGTGGGTGAGTATATAAATAAATAAATGGAAAGGTAGGTACTATGTATGCAAGTTAGAGGTGGGTAGGTAGGTAGGTGGTAGGTGGTAGGTGGGTGAGTAGGTGGGTGCATAAGTAAGTAAGTGGGTAGTACATTTAAGTAGGTGGGTGGGTAGGTGGGTGTATAAGTAAGTAAGTAGGTAGTAGGTGGGTGGGTAGGTAGGTAAGTATGTAGTACATTTAAATAGGCAAATGGGAAGGTATGTAAGTAGGTGGGTGGGTGGGTTAATAAGTAAATATATAATAGGCATAAAATATTTCATTTGACTAAAGAACATTGGTCATTTCGACTAATGATGTTAATTTGATTATATGTTCTATTTTATTAAAACCCATTGGCCATTTTGATTAAGATTGTTCAATTTGATTATATGTATTGATCAAATAAATCAATATAGTGAAGTTGATTGGTCAAAAAATACATTGGTTCAAATTTGACATTCTATGCATAGAATAGTACCTTTGTAATGTATTTATTTATGAATAAAATCAAACTTTGAATACAAATGTGTCATTAAATTTCAACAACATGTTTAAATGAAGGGGTTTAATGAATATAAAATGGTCCTTTTGGGTACCTCAACCATACTTTGACCCTCCTCATTAGTAATTCCAAAACAATACCAACAAGATTGAATTGTAGTGTGGTGAAGGTCGGCCTCCTCCAAGGATTTTGCATTCTTATAATTGAAATAGAAGGTTTTGTGCCGATCTTGCAATTTGGTTGCAAACAATTGCTTAATATGTTTGTCAAGAGATTAAGTCGAATTGAAAAAATAATTTCATTCATTATTAATCATCTTCACAATAGGATCTGCACTCTTGTAAACAGTACAACCTTCATTCTAATTTGATTGGGAACTATTCATCATGAAGCTTTTAATATTGGGATTTGCTAAACCTTTCTTCAGAACAGTTGTGTTTAGCTTCCTCCACAATATACATTGAAAATTTGATTTATTTATATTTGTACATCATTTTCTAAAAGAATAAAGGCAAAAATGAAATCATTAATGACAATGCAATTTAATTCTTGAACATGTGCATTAAAAAGACCAAAAATTTAGAGCAAGAATTGCATATGCTTCCAAGTTAACCAATGTTTGCCATTAATGGTGATGTCTACAATGACAACAAACTATGAATGTTTACAACAAAAACTTTGAACACCAACAAACTAGGAAGCAAAAAACTATCACAAAGGTGCAAATAAATAGACAAAATATAGTGTATATAGACAAAACAAGATGAAAGAAAAAAATGTTATGGCAAAGAAGACAATAACAATGCAATCAACTTAAACCATGATTCTAATGTAAATGAAGGGCATGAGATGATGGTGTTAAGGTAATGGTGCCATATCATCATGACCTTATGTGGACAACCTATTGATTATCAATTTAGAATTATGGTTATGATAACACAATGTTAATAGTTCTAATGTTAAACCCCAATAATTTGGTGTTATCCGTTATCTTTATAATCCACCTATGTCAAAATAAGTTTTTTCTTTCTTGGAGAATTTTTGTAACTTGGCAAGAAACATAAGGATGTTGTGAATGATATAAAGGATTTTTTTTTGAAAAAATGGATTCAAGTTGTCACATTTGAAAAAATAAATCCTAAAGTTGCCACATTTACATGTTGAGGCCATGGTGTTCACCATTACAAAGTAAGACTCTATTTTTTTTATTATTGTCTTGGTTTACATTAGTTAGATTTGACTCATTAATGTTGTAGATGGTCACCAATCCACCCACTTGATAAATTAAAAAATAAAAAATAAAATTGGTCCAAATGTGGCCATACCTTAGGACTTGCAAATATCTTATCAATACCAAACATGGTACCATAAGGAGCTTTCACATTTGTTATATTTAATAATATATGATGAACCCTATTAAAATCCAAAACTTCACATCTTTGATTATATGCAAATCTATGTAGGTAATCAACAATTTGATAAAAATTATTGCTTGGTTTAAGCCCCTATGGCATTGAAGTGAAAAAAACATCCAAGTGATATCAACAATTGGTGCCAAGGTTCAAGAGAAAATAAAAGGATTTCTAAGTATCATTGAGAGATTGTCAAAAACACAAAACCTTGGAAATTTCATCTTTGAAAATCTTGTCAATATTTTTATATCGTTGTGTTTACTAATGTTGAAACAACACCCTAACATTTTGTAAAGAAGATGCCCTTCAAATGAATGTGGAATATAATTTAAATGAAAATTAAATGACCATGTTAAAAATTTTGGATCACCTTCGACTATGTATGTGCTAATCTTATTATTATTTTAATTTAACCACGCTAGGTTATTATATCATTGATGGAAAATAAACTTTGAACTCCAACTTTAATTGTATGAATAAATAAAAACTTAACATTCATGAATAAGAGATGTTGCAATTATGTTCAAGTTTTAAGTTTTAATCATATGCTCCATATAATTCATGCATACATTATGAAACGTAATCAAAATCAAATGACCAAATTTAAATATTTGAACAACCTTCAATTTATTCATGTGTAAATGAAAATTTTAAAGTATGAACCATTATTTTCATGCTAGGTTATTACCATACTCATGACTCATAGTTGGCATATGACAATGGATGTGTGAAAAAATAATTAATATTAAGAAAATTGAAAGCCCCAATTTGAATATTTCAAAAATTTAACAATAGTTAATAACTATATTAAATGTTCAATCTATTAATGATGTTGTTGAGATATACCAATAGTTTGGATTGTCCTATAGGGGGAAGGTCATGAGTTCAATTCTTTAAAATTTTGACAGATTTCGCTCAAGACCTTCTTTTTGTTAGATAGACGCTCTTGAAAATTAATTAGTGTTAAACATCAATCGTATTTACAATATACCATTCCAAGTTCAAAAATATCATTATATCAAAACTCAACAATCATGATTAAGACATGTTACAAGTATGTTCTAGTTTTGATTCTTATGCATCATATCATTTATGCATAAGTGGCTACTTTTCATGGTCACCAAGATGACATGACTAAGTACATCTCGAGATGGAGGACATGGGATGAGAGAAAGAGAACTCCATAATCCTGGCTGATTCAACAATCAATCGAATCATATGCAACCATGTGGACATTTCAGATAATCAACTATTGAAATTATCCGTAGTAAAGTCACCCTCTGTTTCACCCCCTATCTACTCTGCTTTTGCCCCCTATCCCCGAAGTAATGAAATTTTATTAAATCTGGGTATGAAATGCTGAAACTCAGCATTTAATGCACAAGGTTCGCAAGTAATTATAGTAGTGTTACACAGGTAGGAGCAGTGAAAAAATATGTAGCAACAGTGCAGGCGCTCAGGAAAAAGGAAACACAGGATGAATCGTAGTTTACAACCAAAATTGGTGGAAAAACTAGTTTGGCTCCCAGTTTCCTTTTGTAAAATTTTCATTCCCAGTTACGCGTTTGATGCCCTACTGGCCGCTCTCGCCCCCTAATCAATCGCCTGACTTTATGGATAACTCTTGGGTCGAAAACGTGAGTATGAAAACCTTGGCTTCTGCCTGCCTGCTCCTTGAAATTCGCTGGCAGAAAGGGAGGCAGGCACACAAAATGCGCACATGCCTCCTCAATCCTCAATGAAATGTCTTGCCACTGCTGCTGTGTCAATCAAGCTTTTCATGCTATTGGCAAGAAAATCCTACTTCTCCTCAAACAAATCCGTCAACAATGCTGTAGAATCATCTTTCCAATCTCTCTTGGATTTGGATCGAGCTGGAGGGTGCTGTGTGAGGCACAATGAACAAGGGAAGTGAAGAGCTTGCACCCATCATCATCTGGGACAGGAAACCTGGCTCTTGAGACGGTTCCATGGTGAGAAAGACAGAAGAAAATGTGATTCAAAGAAAAAATTGAGAAACACACAGTGCCTGTATTGTGTGGAGCGAGAAAGACAGAAGAAAATGTGATTTAAAGAAAAAAATTGAGAAACACAGTGCCTGTATTGTGTGCAGTGAGAAAATGGCTATGGAATACAGGCAGGTGAGCACGCTGGAGCATGAAGGTGAACGGTGAACCTGTATTGTGTGCAGTGAGAAAATGGCTATGGAATGCAGCAGGCATGTGAGCACCCTGGAGCACGAAGTTGAACGGTGAACCTGCATTGTGTGCAGCGAGAAAATGGCTATGGAATGCAGGCAGGTAAGCACGCTGGAGCACGACGGTGAAGGGTGAAACTGTGTACTGTGTGCAGTGAGAAAATGGCTATGGAATGCAGGCAGGTGAGCACTCTGGAGCACGAAGCTGAACGATGAAACTCGTAGACTCGGGCAGAGTGCTAAACGGAGCGCCGCAGTTCGTGGGCAGGCCGACGTCGGCCGGGTGCGGCCGAGCCGATCGTCGGGATTTTCTGCCTGCCAGGTTTTGTCGCCGCTCGCGGGCCGGTCTGCTTCTCGAGCGGCAGTCGGCCGCACTTCTTCCCTCATGTGCGCGACCCGTCTATTGCTGCACCAAGATAACCAAAAAGATAATCAAACCCCCTAATCAAAACCATTGTTGTTTTCTCTTCAGTGAAAAAGTGGGGATAAGTTGTTGATGAAGACTTATTATAGATCTGGAAATCTTAAGACAAGAAGGTTTTTTACAAAAAACAAAATCATCATCAGCTTCTTCATATCCAAAATTTGGGATCTTCTTCTTCTTCTTCTTCATCTCTCACTGGATTTTGTTCCTCCTTGTGAGTAGAATGAGTCTGTACCAAAAAACCCCGCATTGGGAGAGATTTTTGTCTGCAGGTTTTTTCGGTGTTTTATGAAGAGGAGGAAGAGGAAGAGGAGGCGCTGGGTTGTGTTGTTTCTTGTCTCTTCTTCTTTCCCTTGGTGACCCATCTCTTGGTTTTGTAGAAATTTGAAGCAGAAGCATTGGAACTGAATTACAGTAGTGTGTGTTTTATCTTTGAGAGTAGCTTGCATTTTTTGTGCTTTCTGAGCTTTGGTTACTTTCCTGTCAGTGTCCCATCTCTTGGTTTCTCTCTCTCTCTCTCTGTGTGCAATCTGCACAGGACAAAGAGTGCAGAAAGGGGAGCAAGAAATTCACAAGCTTCTTCTGAGAGAGAACTGGTTTGGCTTCGGACAGCGTACCACGGCCATGGCTAGAGCTGCTGCTGCATGCACAAGGTCGCCCTCTTTGATCATCCCCTGTTGCTTTTCTATCTCCAGGGATGATGCAGCTTGCAGCACCAGCTCTGGTTCTTCTTTGTATGCAACGTTTCCCAGCTCTCATCGTTCCTCCTCCTCTCGTGTCTCTGCCGCCGTGCACCTGCAGCGTCCTCGGCTCTCTACCAGAAACAAAGCTCGCTGTTCTTTGGTCAGGGCGCGTGAGTTGAGTTTTTTTGCTTCGTGGAATGCCCGCTCTCATCTCATTCCTCTTGTCAGTTCTCTAAGAGGTCTGCCCAATCTCTGTCTCTCCTCTTTCTCGATCTTGTGTAGTTTGCAATTCTGTTTAACCAAAGAAGCGGGATAGCATTCTTTGAAAGGGTTCACTACTGCTCTGCACTCTCTCCCATGTTGCCCTGTTATTGCTGATCCCTTTGCCCCATGGGGTGTTTCTTCTCTATATGGGTGTGTGTAGTCAAGGGCACACAGGTGAGGAAAACTGGTGTGCGAGCTTCATTGCTGGGAGTGGGTGCACCAGAGGTATTGGTAATAGGAGTGGTGGCACTGCTTGTATTCGGCCCAAAAGGACTTGCAGAGGCATGCAATCTTTCTCTCTCTCTTCTTGTCACTCCTCCAGAGTCAAAACCCTAATGCAATCCCTCTCTTCCTTTCTTCCTTCCTGTCACTCCTCCACATCCTAACTACATATGGTATCATAGATTGGAAAGCTCCCTTAAGAATCAGGCTCGTGGATCTTGGAAAGCAGCTGAGAAACTGAGGATCCGAATGTTTCTGTGAGTGCATAAACACCTGGAATCATTTGAGGTTGCGCGACAGGTTCTTCAAACAATCATCAATAAGAAGAACAATTGTTCCTGTAGTTTTTTGAATTTCTGTCACAGTAGTTTGGTTCTGCAAAGAAGATTCTAAGATTGCTTCTAAAGAAGAAGAAGCTGCAAGAAGCTGAAGTCCCTCATGATCACTGATACTTCACTTTTATATATTCTTGTTAGTTCTTGTTTGTATTCAAAACTGTTGTAAGGGGGAAGAGCTTCATATACAAGCAAGCCAAAGTTGCAAGAGAATAATATGCTGTGAGTACAATGAATCTGAAGAAGAGGAAGCAATCTAAAGAGATGAAATGTGTGAGTGCAGGTGGCACGCACATTGGGGAACTCATTGCGGGCTTTTCAACCAACTATCCGTGAACTCCAGGTAAAAGAGTCAGCTGAATTTCTCTCATGTGGACCATTGGGTATTGTTGCTGCTGCTGTAAGAGAGAATGTGGAATAGCAGCAGCAAAATGCACTTGAAGAGAATTGTTGGAAAACCCAAGTTTGTAGGTATGAACTATGAACCAGTGTTGGTCCAGGTCCAGTATAGAAGTCTGTGCCAGGTATTGACAAGGCATCAATACTAGTAGCAAGGACCCTACAAGAGTGGTATGATCTGAGGCAATTCCAGCCTGGTTGGGACTAGGGACTTGAGGTAATACCAGTCTTGTACCAGTTTTGTATCAGTTTCAATACCAGGGATATAATTGCCTCATACCAGCCAAAAATACAATGCAAATTGGTTTCATTATGAGACAGACTAAATGGTCAATGGTAGGCATTGAACTGTTGCCTGTTTAGTCTTGACACATGCGGTGGTAACTGGTTTCTGCAGCAAGTATCTAAGGAGTTCAAAAGTACTTTGGAGCAAGAGATAGGTTTGGATGAACTGAGTAACCCTAGTCAAGCTCCAACATCAATTCCACTTTCCCCCTTTCAGCAACCTACCATACCATTCAAGGAAGGTAGGACGCCATTTTGTGTGTCTCTCAAGCATCTCGGTGTAGTGTATATGTGTCTTTCTTTGAGTTTGCAAAATTTGAACAACAAAATCCCTTTCAAAGAGAAGAGATATGCTTTTGGGAAGTACTGTTGAATCAGCATTCTGATCAGTTAAGTCCAGGATGAAATCCTTGGTTTTCAGCTAATCAAATGTAGCAAATTGTGTCAGCTTGCAGCACTAGAATAGCTTGAGATTGTGCCAGCCATCTAACTGAAGGCAAGTTTGGTCTGGGTTTGGGTTTGGGAAGAAGGAGAAGTCACAAATGAACCCAGGGCTTACACTACAGAAGACTATCTACAGATAACAGAAGAGCAAGCCAAGGCTCTGGTCCCAGAAGAGCAGCGCAAAGGTAAATCTTATAAAGAGTTTTTCTATTGCTGTTGGATCTCTAGAGAAGAGATGCGAAATAATCTCTACTTTCTGGAAGACTGTATGATTCATGCTGTAGGTCTCTACTCTCATTGCTACAAGTTTGCAATCTGAATCAGAATGGTATAGAGCCTGTGAGCCTTGGCAAAACTCTGATTTCAAAACCATGGGCTCTCTGGTTTCTGACTCCTGTCTGGTTTACTGTTCAGTGGCGGAAGCAGCAGCACGGGGAGGTCAGCCACCACTGAAACCTGTAACAGAAGTCACAGATCAAGAGGTTGTACAACAGCTGGAGGGAAGTAAGGACAGAACTCCAGTAGACAAAGTAGAGAATGTGAATGAGAGCGGTAGTTTGAAGTCGTAAAGAATCATGTATTCATCATCCCCCTAAAAAGTGTGGTAGGATTTGATTTTACTGAATTTTGCTGAGTTTTGAGTATTTGGGAGTCATTGGAGTTGGTGGACACAACCCTACTTTCTGTACCTTCACAGAAAGCTAGCAACATGCATTCCAATGCCTCTTGACATACTTGTGAGAAACACTGAATTAATGGTGCAAGGAACAAATGGAGTGACTCACCAGAGAAGAGGTGGTCATTTGGTTTAGCCTTGTGTGAGTATCATGGTTGCGTGCTGTTTTCACTGTCAATTGAGTGCAAAGCATCTAGAGTGAAGTCAAAATTTCTGTTTTATTAACTTGAGTGCTTCTTAGACAAAGTGCCAGAGGTGAAAACCTAACAGCTGGTTGTTCTCCAGCAGAAACTGGGGTATGGAAAGCAGATCAAAAGAGGCATTCCACTACTTGAGGGACCTGTTTGACTGACAGTTCTCCCTTATGAACTTTTATGTGGTGGCTAATTTACATCCTCCACCCTCGAGGTTTGGAGCTGCATGGGATGATCCAGCATGAAGATGATGTACATAACCTTTCAACCAGTGGAACCTTGACTACCATCAGGATGGTTTTCGCAGATTGAAGCTAATTCTTTTCTTAAGTACTCCCACTTTCACCCCACTCCAGATAGACGGCACTGTGGACATACTTGCCAATTCTTCAATCAGCTCCATGTTCTTCTCCAGCACTGAACCAAAGATTGTATATCTAGGGTACCACTCCTCGTGATTTGCCAGGCTGATGAAGAAGTCCGGCCCACCTTCCACCCAGCCTACCATGCCCCTTTTGACCTGGAGGCGTGCTTCCATTGGAATATCCTTTAAAGGAACCCCCTGTGCTGCTAATATGCCCTGCAGGACAGCATAAGGTGGACCAAAGGCAGTCTGCACAAGCATCAATCCCACAACCTTAGTAGCTTGATCTTGCAATCCTCAGCAAAGTGGAGAAGCCAAGCCTACATGAAAGCAGTGAATTACAACATGAGTGCGTGACAAGACCAATGAGAGCTTCTCTTTCAAAGCAGCACCAGCTATCCCTGTCCTTTTGCCAAAGACTACTAGCAATCTGGCTACCATGATGTCATTTTACACACAACACATGCAGTTTCTACACAAAAATTCCTATATCTCTATGATACTGCTTCGAATGTAAGACAATAAAGTTTCAGTCAATTTAGTTTTCCAGTCAATTATGAAACTTCTGGCACCATTACCTTGGAAATATGGTTTCCTTGAGCATCCCAAAACTCTGCCCGGCCCTCTGCACGGTAAAGGACACAGTCTGAGCAGTGGCGTAACCTGAGCAGCTCCATGATATAAGCCACTGATTGAGGTGCACAATCAGGCATCAACTGCACCACTCACAAAAACACACAATTCCTGTGTCAAAATCCATATCTTTAGAGCCAGGTTGAGTCCAATGACAGAGATTAGCTAGCAAGTGTCTCTGTCAACAACAGATTGTGCTTGTAAAGATGTGCTTTATAACAGCGACTCCCAACCAGCAGAAGAATTCCAGAGCAAGCTCATCAAAACTGTACACTCTTGATCGTTGCACACCTGACAATGCTCTACCACTCTGTCCCTTGTTGCAATTGTGCTTTGATTTTCTTAAACCTATGTGTTGTCAACAAATCCTCTGCAAACTTGAGTGATGTGACTTGATCTTTTGTTTCTCATGCCAAGCTCACCTGTATGTGCACAACTCCACGCTCTGTCCCCAATTCAATAACACCCTGTTTCCATAACCCCGTCCAAATCCAAATACCCTTCTCTCCCGTAAGTGTCTGAGCTTCTTCCAACATTTCATGTCACAAGACAGAAAGTTTCAGAGGGCAGAAGAAGAAGAAGAAGACCTACTGTTCCTTCGCGGTAGATGAGACCTGATGTCCATGCAACATGTGGCCCTGTATCTTGCACCTGTGGAGCTAGCAGATCCTCCTGTACCTTGAGCCAACACTGCCACCACAAACCAAAATGCATTCCTTCTTCAATCAAGCTTCCTTGTATTCTTGCCATTCATTCCACTTGCAAAATCTCCAACTTCCAAGTAGTTATCTATCTGTATGCCCCAGAGAAAACCAGTTCAAGCTTTCACAGATATGGCAATGCATCATACTAATGATGCAGACAATTTTTTCTTGCAGATTTGGGATTCCAGAGAATGGATCTGCAGACAAGGAGGAGGAGGAGGAGGAGCCATGTCCATTTCTATGTGCAAAAATGGAAAAAAGATCCAATCTTCCACATTCTGAAGCTTGAGACAGTCTGCCTTCTCTGGATCTGAGAGATCTTTCATGCGTTGATGATGTTGATGGGGCCATGATTGCAATGATGGCCCGCAGGCTCTGAAGAATCCATTCTCAAGATTGCTGTTGTAGCTTGAAAGGAGAAGAAGAAGACGAAGAAAAAGGCGGACTTCAGAGAGACCAAAAAAACAAAGAAAGGAAGAAGAAGGCGAAGAAAAAGGAGGACTTCAGAGATTCCAAAAAAACACACAAAGGAAGAAGAAGAAGAAGAAGAAGAAGAAGAGAATTTCCTTACCTCGCCGTACTTGGCAGCGCATTTGTCACGATCTCCGCAAAAAACCCAGGAGTTGCACTTGCTGTTGGCCTTGCAGGCGGTGCAACACTGATACGAGGAGTTGAGGATCAAGTGAGGGCCCCAATTGACGGCCTCGCCCCAGAGCTCCATGCCCTCGGCGCCGTGACAGCAGCTTTCTTTGTCTTCCAGGCTTCCTACCACCACCGTCTTCTTCTTCGTCTCCGATACTGATGATACCTCCTTCTCGAACAGATTGCGGAGAACAGGGGAGCAGACGAGGTAAACGGCTCCACAGGTGACGCAGATGAGCAAGAGTACGACGAGGTGGATCCGACGCCAAGCTCCTCCTCCTTCTCCCTCATGATGTCTTCTTGCCATCTACGCAAAATCCTGTTGCCCCCCCTCTAGTCCGAGGGCGGGGAGGGGATTCTCAAGAATGCCTCAAGGATTGCCGACACTCAAAGGAAATGATGCAATTCCTCTTCTCTCGGTACTGCGGGGTGCTGCAGCAATCCATCCGAGAACAAGAAAGAAAGAAAGACAAGGCACAACAGGGCTGACTTTTGAGATCCTCCTCCGCGTAATTATGTGTTCCTGGGGTCGTCGGGCGCGCGCTTCACCGTGGGGCCCCCACCGCCGAAAGCGCTGCTGCTTTTTGTCCTGTTGCACGACTCACGATGACTGATGCAACATGATGAAAACAGAAAATTGCACGAAGACGTGACCGTTTCTTCTTTCAGCGTTGGCGCGGTAGGGTACTTCGTTACCACGGAAACCGAAGAGACACTCGAGAGTAGTGGTTAGAACTACTCCTGCACAGTTCTTTCCTCATTGTTGCACAGATATGATGAGAGTCTTGCGAGATGTCGTGATGGATCCACTTGCGTTTGTCTTTGAGAGAGAGAGAGAGAGAGAGAGATAGAGCATCATTGTGTGTTTTTGTTATACGGCACTCGTCTTCTCCGTCCGCAGATGGAGAGGATATCAATTCTCAACCTCAATCCCGATGCCGAGTGTTTTGAGAGATACAAGACACTGTAGCATGTGTCTTGGATCTCTGGAGCAGAAGAAGCTGATCAGGGGGGGAATGCGATAGGAATTCTTTGCATATTGCGCACCCAGAATATTATCAGATGCTGGTGAATCTCCCGATCTCTGAATGTCCTCTTCTTTCCCTTTCTCAATTTCATCACCGCATTCTGTACTAGGAGCTTGCTTCCCTTTCCCGAGCATTTCATCATTGCACTCTGTAGATAGAAGCTTTGCTTTGTGTTAGTGCAGAGCGTTTTGGTTGCGGTTTTCTTGAAGAGATTGTCGTCATGGCAGCAAATACCCTCGAAAAGAAGAACAAACAAAAAACACATGCCAGACTTGTACATCATTGCAAAAACATTCTGCTGCTTCTTGAGGGCAGTCTTCTGCCTACAATTGTGACTGTGAAACTGAAAGAAGCATGATGGTAGCAATCACATCTGCATAGAAATCTGCTGTTACAGGTAACAACATTTGTTCCCACCACATCATCAGATTCTCTTGCAGTAACCTCCGCAATACCAGGAATTTCAGGGCACATGAAAGAGGCATTGATTGTCGGATGCAACATACTGAAAGAACTGGTTTTTTCTGTTGTTCTGATTAGCAGGTCTTTAGCTGTGGAGTCGAAAGCTTTACTGCCAGGGAGTATACAGACTGGTCTTGTTGCAGAGAAAACAGATTGACAAGTTTGTGAAATTTTGACGTGGCAAGTTCTAGTAAACTTTGGATGTCTGTGGCAAATTTGCAGCATGATCTTCTGCTTGTATTCGGAGACCTGCTTTATAGAAACTTCATGATCATGGTACCACCATTGCATTGCACCCTTTTACAGCAAGACGAAGACAACCAGTGTGACATACCAGAACAAAACACACCACAAGAGATGCAGAAAAATGATTGACAAACAGCACTGAGGATATACTAAATGAACCTGACACTTTTTGGAACAGTTTACTGCATGACACTGTATTGCAGCAGCTCCAAGTTCATAAGTCCCCTACACTCTCTCACAAATACCAGCTGCAGAAATCCGCATATTTTGATAAGAGTGTAGATTTTGAGGTGCAGGGAGAGTGTGAGGGAGAGAGAGTTTACTGATTGTATGTCCCTGTACCACCCAGTCTATGAATGTTGGGCCTTGCAGACTGTCAGCCATCTTAATCATGACTTTTGAACTCCATTGCAGGGTTCAAAAATAGGGCAATATCATCGCTCAAAATCTTGGAGCAAGCAGGAATCTCAACTTGTGCTTACTGAACATATAAATTCATCAATTCTCATGAACTACGATGTATAATCAATGTAGACATTGAGATTCCTGCTTTTTACCTACAGATATTGCAGAGAATGAATTCTTGTCAGTGGGAGGAGCAAGAGTGGATGAGGCCCAGATGCACACAGTATGATGTGTGCCCATCAGGCTCTGTCTGCGTGCCTACTCACAGCCTCCTCTGCACCCCACTGCTCACCCAACCACTCTTTTGGCAGTGTGATTGATCCACAGAAATGCAGCACTGAGTGCCCATGGCAGTGGTAAGCTGGCCTCTGTGTCTGTGTCCGTGTCTCTCTCTTCTGCTGGTCTGTCTGCAGAGAGCCTGATCATGCTACCACCTCATCAACCTGCTGGTCAATTGTGGTTATTGTCATTCTTCGTAAAGAATTTGCTGGCCTGCCACAGAACTTAGATTGCAATTTTGTGTCCGGTTTCCAATGGTTAGCATGTGTGAGAGCCAACCTTGTGCTTTTTATTATGTTCCAATTTGTGGAATGTATTTATTTTCTTTTGACCAATGTCTGAAATGGTGTGCTGTGATGTGACGAAGGCAGGCGCTATGTGAGGGTATTGGCTTTTCACTAGTTTGTGTGGTTGATGGCATTGTAGAGAAGCTTTGGCAGGAGTTCTTCTCAGATCCTTCACTGTGGTGGGATCACAAGTTGCTAAAGGTAACTGAGATCATATGCTGTCACAGTCCTGATAGTCATGCAGGATTTCACTACAGTACTTTTTTTATGTTACGTCATTTAGTCTGGTCTGAACCATGTGAACAATATGCAACACTGCTCAATTCGACAAAAAATTTGCTCATAGTTGAACAAATCCAAGGTATCCAGATTTTGAACATAAGAAGACAAAGGAGTCACTGTGGCTCAATGACACATGGATTTTTTGTCCTATGGGTGAAGGCCCTGTTGGCAGCAAAGGCACCATGCAGTGCACACTTTAATGTTTTTCAACAGTGTGCAAGGCTTGCAAGAAAATCAGGTGTGGTCAATGTCAAGAAACATTGTCTCTTTCAGAGGGCATTGTTCCAGACACCACGTTCAAGTTTATGAGCACATGAAGAGGGCCCATACTTCATTATCATATGAAGTAAGTTCAAATTGGATGCACAGGTTCGTAGTAGTCTTGTCGACATGTGTGCCAAATATGCAAGCCTAAATGATGCTTTCAGTATATAGAGCAAGATGCCCATAGGCAATGCATTATCTTGGATGCCGGGGCTGGTAAAATGTAGGCAAGGGCAGATGGCATTGGATTTCTATCAACAACTGCAACAGGAAGGAGTGGAGCCAACCACTGTCACCTTTGTTGGGGTGCTGAGTGCATGTGCAAGCATAAGCCCTTGATGAAGGCGTGCATGTTACCAAATGGATCTGAATTTTTGCATCAGATGGCACTTAAGTAGAAGAAAGACAATGCTTGGAGAGTGTTCAAAGGAATGCCCCGTATGATGTGGTTGCATGGAGTGCAATAATTTTGGGTTATGTGAAACATGGGTGAGGGCAGAAGACCTTGGGATTAGTTTGCTGAATGCAACAGGAAAGGGTATATGCAAAATGTGTCACCTTGACAGCACGCTGAATGCCTGTGCTAGGTTATCAGCCCTTGATGAGGTTAGACGCATCCTAAAACAGATCGTTCAAAGTGGTATGCATCTCGGATGTCTATATTGGTAGAAACCTGCTCAACATGCATGCTGAATGTGGGAGCATTGAGGATGCTTGGAGCATGTTTTAACAGGATGCCCAAGTTTGATGCGGTTGCCTGGAATGACAATACTCTGAATGCAGGCAAGGCACAAGGCATTGGGACTGTTTAACCAAATGCAATGGAAAGGGGTGCAGCCAGTTCTTGTCACCTTTGTGGGGGCGGTTAATGGACGTGCAAGTATTTATGGCAATTGAAGCAGCAGGCAGGCATATTTATGAACAGTTGTTCCAAGCATTTGTTAGTATATTTCTGGGCAGCAATCCTCATTGACATGTATGTCATACATAGGAGCATAGAGGATACTTGGACAATGTTCAATAGGATGTCCAACACAGGATGTGGTTGCTTGGTGTGCCATGATTGTGGAATATGTGAAATATGGGAGAAGGTCTGAGGCCATTGGAACTATTCATGAAATGCAACAGCAATGCCCATTTCATTCAGGATGTTCAATAGGATGTTCACAAGGTATGTGGTCTCTTGGAACAACATGCTTAGAGAACCTCTCAGCTGTTTGGAATGGATGTGTGAAGCAGGTGTAGAGATGGATGGGATCAATCTCATTGCTTTTCTTTTCAGTTTGTAGATGCCCAGTGGTTTGAAGGCTTGCATTACTCATGAGTTTAGTGTACTGTGTTTTGTGCAGCAATGGAGCATGGTTGAGGATCTTCCCACAAGGACTCTTACCATGTAGGTTTCCAAGAACACTTTGGATCACTGGTTGAAAAGTTGGAAAATAAAATTGGAATTGCAAGTGTCTATATCTCTCATTTCTTTATTATCTATTGTTTTCCATCTTTTTCATGTTACTTGCTTGGCAATCTCGTAGACCCTATGGGCAATGGTGAGTGGAGACTTGTCAAAATGGTTGGCTACTTGCAAGCAAACGAGAGAAGGTTTAAGTGATGTTGATCAATTCTGTTTAGCTCATCATTAGCAAGCTGACATAATGTTTCATAGTGTATGCTTGATTAGGTGATCTTGATCCCAAACTATCAAGAATCAGTCATGTGCAGGAATTGAACCATAACTAGCATGGTGCTCCCCATAGTTGTACTTGGTGGATCTCCAAAGACGACAACCTCAAGTGCCTACCACAAGTGCCGACCAAAGACAACAACACTCGGGTATGTGGTCGTCTACTAGTGCCTATTACATCCAAAATAGCTTGTAAGTAGTGTGCAAGTTGTTTCCCAACCTGCATCCATAAAAATGTAATATTGGACGATGTACGAATGAGAGAATGAGGGTCAATTAAATGTCACCACTTGTGGATTGGGTACTGAAAACCTTTCCTTCCATGTTTCATCCCAACAGGCTCTTGATTCCTTAAACATTAAAATCTTTGAGTTGTCAATGTAAACATTTTCAATTCAAATCAAAGTTCAAAAATCCATCATTCTTTTTTTGAATTTTTATTTTCTTTCATACTTTGTGAGAATTTGAATCTTGTTTTTTTTTTTTTCTCTTCTCACATTCTCTGGCCTCTTCTTTCCTTGTTTATTTGTCTTTCATACTTTCATTTCAACTCACACCTTTTCCCATTTTTCTTAGTTTTGTTAACTTCTTTCCATTTTTTTCATTTTTTTCACATTCATTATTTTCAAGTCCATTATTTTCTTTTAATTGTCTTTTCAATTTTTACACCTTAACCTTAGACCATGTAAGAAAAAGGCACAATATTTTTGTGACATGAATTTTTTTCATGGCTATTAAACATTTTAACATTACATCAATTTGTTATAAATGAACGATGTGTTGCATTGATGATCATTTTTTTCATCATCAAAAGGAAAAAAACTTAAGAAATAAAATGGTGTAGAGCTATGAAAAGCTTTGGTATTCATGAAACGACATTTTGGGGGTTTTTTTTTTTGTTTTTTTGAAATAATGTTTTAGCAACACATGAGGTGAAGTTCAATTATTTTCGAGTATATACATGTAGACCATTAAGATTATGATTTTGGATGGGTAGAAAGAAACCATTATTGAGTATTACTTCAAAAAATTGACATTAGTAGAAATACAATGAGAGGAACATTCAACAAATTGATAGGTGATGTGTTTACCCTATGTGTTTTTTATTTTACTCTGTATTCAAAAACAAAAAGAATGGATTATTTTGACAATACAATCATTCAAATTTCATATGATTTATTACTTGAATGGTTATAGAAAAGACATTTGGAATATTAAAATGGAAATGGAATATTTTATTAGAAAAATGATATACCACTTTGTCATGTGCTAAATATTGTATCACAATTATTTGTTTATACAACTTGTGTATAATTCATGATGATGCATTTGATGTGAATTGAATGAGAAAAACTCAAATGCAAATGCAAATATAAACAAATGACAAACTTTTTTAATTTCAAAATAAAAACATGTTCCACATTGCTTGCAACACCACAAAATAAATGAAAAGATTATATAAACATGAACCATGATCACCTAAGATGCAACAAACAACATATTATATTCAAATGATGATGAAAGGTTGATGGAAAAGCTCAAAGAAATAAAGAATAAGAAAATAAAATGTTGGTTGAAATTATAAAAAAACCCATGAATTATTTGTCAAAACCTTTTACATGGCCAACATTGAAAAAGTCCAACATGGTTTTCAAATAATGAAATTTTAATTAAATATTTTGAAAAAATAAATTATATTAAAACTTATTGACTAAAAAATCATTTAAATGTTAAATTTTAAAACATTGGTTTGTTGAATTGTTTTGAAAGTGATGAAATTAATTTCCACCATAATAACAAACATTACAAAATTTTGGTCATGAATTCATTCATTTGTTTACAACAAATTATAATTTAATTGTTTCTATATTTTTTCAATGTGATTGCCAAGGACAAAATTTGGAGAAAACTAAAAGATTTAACAAACAAAAAATGTGATAATGAATAAAAAGTACATAATTTTATTGTTTGAATAAGGCATGATGCAAGTTAGAAGTACAAAGGTCACAACTTCTATTAGCAAGATATAAAGGTGGTGCCTTTTGAACATTTTTTTATATTATCTAATGTAACATTTTAAAGAATCATTAACATTTTTGAAAGCTCTATGAATCAAAAATTTTGTAAATTTATACTAAATAACCTTCGAAATTTTTTTGCCAACATCTTTTTAAAACTTCAACCAATTATTATTTAAGAAAAAAATTGCATGTTCTAAAACCATTTATTGATTTTTTTTTTGAAAAAAAACTATTTTTTATTTTATATATTTTTAAAACCTAAGCATATTCTTTATGAATATTTTTGGAAACTTATAAAAAATTTCAAGTTTAATCCTCAAGGATCTTTCTATAACTTAAAAAAATTTCTTCATAGTTTATTTATTTGTGATAGTGATGTCCATTAGTCAATTATTCCATATTTTCATTTTGTAAATCCATGTCATTGATAAAAATCAAAACATGTTTGAAAATAAATTTAACTTGACTCCAACATAGGTCCATGGATTCATAAAATTTACATTCATAATGATCATTTCCCAAATTTTCATTTAACAATTCTTTTTGGCATTATTTGATGTAAGTATTGAATTTCTTGTTATAAATAGTGGTTTTTTTGGAGAAACCAAGAATTAAACCAACAAATATGATTGGAATGTTGTCCACATATCCAAAAAAAACAAAGTTACAAATGAATGAATATGCATGAAATTGAAAGATTTATTTTTTTAAGCAAAAAAATGCACATCCATATTTGTTTTCAAATTTTATCAAATGACTTGAAATCTTTAATCAAAATTGCACCATGAAATTGTCATCATGTTTAATTTATAAAATTAAAATAAATGAAAGTCTAAAATGGAAGCACATAAAAGTTGTATAAAATGTTTATGTACAAAACATATAAAAACATATGTAATATTTGAAGCAAAAATATTTTGAAACTTTTTTATAACTTTCAAAATATATGTATGTGACTGTTTGTAAAAGTCTAAAGGTCTTAGGGGACAATTATGAATTATTTGAGTTTTTTTATATGGTCCATTAAAGGGCACTTAAGTTTTATTATTGACATTTACAAAAGTTATTACATTATTGTGAGCTTGTAAGGAAATCTTAATGCATTTTTCTATGAAGTAATATATTATAAGGTTTTCAAGTCTTTTTGTTTTCATTCTTGTCAACTCCAAATAAAGAATGCAATCATCCCTTCTTGATTTGAAAGCTTTATTAATTAAAATTCATTTGATTGTTGTTGAATTCCTTGTTGATAAAAAAAACTAAGGTAAATAAACCCTAACTACACCTCATGATAACCATTGCTCCTATGTGTTGTTAATTACACCATCATTATTTCATAATGACATGTTTTTTTTCACTTTGTTGCTACTAATGTTGTTTTGAAGCTTGCACATATGAAAACTTTATTTGACAATGTATCTCACAAAGAGGCCACCATTCCATGTAAAAAGTGAATATAACTATATCAATGGTAAAACTTGAATTTTTTTTTTAAATTCTCGCTTGTTTCTATGGCCTTTTTGTGAATTCATTGTTTTTTTAACCATTCAAATAAATCTAGTATGCCTTTATCTTTTCATTTTTGTTGGCCTCTTTTTGAACCCACTATTTTCTTTCGCCATAAGAATAAATTTGGTTTGTTTTTGTCCTCTCTTACTTCTTTGGTCTATTTGTGAACTTATTAGTTTCAAAATTTATATTTGATGACAAAGTTTTGTGAAAATTCATTAAATTGGTAATAGGTTCATGAGGTCTAATTTCATGTTATTGGATATTTGGTTCATCAAATTTTGAGTATTGTGAAAAGTCATAATGAAATGAAATGAACTTTTTTCATTATTAAAGATTTTGACATTGTTATGTAGATGTTACCTTGGAACTTGAAACTTAAATCAACTTGTGTTTATTTCCAAGAATTGGCCAAATTATCCATGTTTTGGTTATGAAATATTTATAGTTGAATTCTTTAATGGTTTGGGGACCTTGAAAGGGATATGTTGGAACAAATGGAAGAAAACTTTGAATACCAACTAGATTTGTAAATTTACACATTTCTTAGGGTAAATTTGGTAAGAAAATTTGGCATGCCAAGTTGATGTTGAATGTCATGATGTAAGGTGCAAATTTGATAACGTAGATTGTTTTTTATATGTTTTGCCAAATTTTGTTATATTTGTGTTGTTAATTATTATTTTACGATTCATAAACATGTGTAAGTCTTAAGATATGATGATATTGTGAAGAAACCAATTAAATCTATTGTTTTTATGTGTTTGAAAGAACTTAAATTTGTTAAAGGGAAAGTTAATGGGATTAAGATATAACTAACATTTCTTAGTTGAGTTCTTTGAACATTATGTGTATATGTATGGGGATTGAGGTTAGCTAGTGGATCTTAGAGGATTTTGTGTATTTTTATGGGGATTGTAAAAAGGAAAGTGCATTATGTTGATAGAATTTTAGAATAGAAGGTGTGGGGTGAACAAATTATGAACATGGTGATTATATTTTGAACATACAAGTGTATATTTGATTCACAAAAGCTTCACATAATTCTCATTTGTGTGTATGTTTAACATTAGAAAATTGAGTTGATTCTTTTAATTTTATTCGTGCACTTTAACATCAAATTTGTGCAATATATCCCATTGAAGTCGGGTTTCTAAAAATTGTCTTAATAGGCACATTTTCTTATATTATTGATTAATTAATTAATTAAAAATACTTTTTTACTCCAACCAAGGGTATATGATGTGGAAGGTACCCAAACTTTACCCATGTATTAAAAACCATAAATTTTCTATACTTAAACTTGAACCTAATGGGGAAAATTTTTGTTAATACACCCTTTTGAATTTTTAAATGTATTCTTACCCTTTGATATATATCAAAAACAATATACATGCACAATACTAATTTAAATCCTTTAACTTCTTTGTATACACTTTCACTATTATTGCTATTTTATGTAAATGATTTTTAATTTTCAATCAAAATTTCATGATTAAACCCACCACATCCAATTTACAAAACTAAGAATACATCAAAATGAAAAAAATTGAAGGTTTAAAGTGAAAGGACTAAAAAATTGTACAAAATGCTTAAACCTTTTAACTTTTTGTATACATTTCCATATTGTTTTCTAATTTTGTGCAAATGATTTCAAACTTCAATAAAAGTTACATCACAAATTTTTTTGCCACATCCAATTTATAAAATAAAAAAACTCAAAAGAAAAAACTATGAATGTATATAATGGAAGGATGTATAAATTGTCCTATGCATATAGTTTGGGTTTCAAGCTTTAACCTTTTTTTCTTTTTTTTTTTGCCATGCTTCATAAATTCTAGTTCAATCTCCCAAGAAAGGAAAATCAAAGTACAACATTTACATTAATTCAAATTTTCCAATCTTTGTCTTCTTCATCTTATTTTCATTGTTTTCTTGAATGTTTTATTTGTTGAAATCAATACTCATTTCAAAGCCAATCATGATTGGCATGTTTTTTTTTGCTTTGAAATTATCATCCCTATTCACATGGACTAGATAATGTTCTTAATCGAGGAGTAAAAAACATTTGTGGTAATAATCCAATGATTAATGGATTAGTTTTTAGCTCACACCAAGTAAAATCTAGCATTTTCTAAAATGTTAACTATGTAAAGGGTGTGAATTAATGGTAATTTGAATCTAATTCCCTTGGTGAAGATGTCATAAGCAAGATGAAGCCCATCTTCAAGAGTTTTCAAAACTATAAAAAAAGGTTAGGAAGTTAATGATAGAAAATTAGTTTTTTGAAACTTGAATAAAAAGTTATGAAAATAATTATACAAACTTGGCATAATCCTATATTATTTTGCTAACACATGTGAGATTGTTTACAACTTTATGGTGCACATTACTCTCATTTGTGATTGGCCTTTCATTGTTATTAAACTAAAATAAATTGTTTTTAGTCATGCATAATAATCATTTGTTTCAAATAATTAGGGAACGCATATATGTGATCCATTGTTAATATGTTCATATTCAATGCAATTATAAACTACACAATACAAGGTCCATGTGGGGTTGATCCATTAATTGTTTCACAAAACCATAATAAAATTAAACATTTAAATGAACACCTTGTAAATCTTGATTTTGAAAATTTTGATAAATTCTAAATACAAAATAGTTAGGTTTGTAGTAAATGTCTCCATGTGAATATTAAATGTTAACATTGACCAAAAGCATATTATAAGTAATGTATATTAGTTTATATCACGGAGGTCCTTTCACCTTTTCAAACTATATTTCAAGTCACATTGTTTCTTGCCCTTAAAACTTGCAAGCATTGTACATGGAAGATCATATTTGGAAAAATAATTGACAATAAAATTTTAAACATATGAGCCAAACTTACATGGACTATATATGTACGAACTCTTTTCAATCAATTCATTGGCATTGCTGCTCACATTAAGAAAACCCTCAACTTTGTAAATGTTACCTTTTGTCACTTGTTCAAGGGATTGAATAGGTTCATCATTTCACCTTTGACATACTATACACATGAAACACATGTTATGTTTATCTTAACCACAAACTTTCAATATCATTTAAACATAAACTACCCAATGCCCACCATCATTCATGCAAAACTTTGGAGTCTTGATGATTGTTTTTTATGTTTGTGTAATCATTAGCCAAGGGAATTTATTCCTTGTTTTCCTCCTTTTCAACCATCATTACTACTTCATTGAATGTCTCCTTTTATTTGTATTTAACTTGTTTTAATTTCACCAATTTTATGATGAAAGGTTTTAACATTGATACATTGATTCTAACAAAAATTGAACTTGTTTTTTTATGACCTTGTGTTTTAAAATACCTTGGAGCTTTTTTTGGCCTAAAAAAAAAAATAACTTGGAGAAATTTTTATGGACTTGACAAACAAAAACCTTAGTGATGAACAAGAATTAAATAATTTTATTGTTTAAACATGATGCAAGCTAAGCATGAAATGGACTAAGAATACAAAGGTTAAAACTTGTGTTGCTGAGATTGAAGGTGGTGCATTCTAGACCTTTATTTACACTATCCAATAAAACCTTCTAAAAGTTTATAAACCTTTTATATAGTTCCACCAACAAAACCTTTTATAAATATTTATTAAATAACCTTTTAGATTTTTCACAAACCACATTTTCTAAAAACACTCGTCAATTATTTTCTAAAAAATTCTTCCAAAAGCTTTTACCAACATCTTCAAAAAGATGCTTTCAATGACTATAAACTTTTTTACAAAAACTTTCATTAATTTTATATCTTCTTAAAATTTTATACAAAATTTTCAAAAATATTTTTGAAAACTGAATATTGCCAAAACTCTTTTAAAAAAATTCTATGCATATTTTTCAAGGATTTTTTTAAAAACTTCTTTTTTCTCTAATGTTTATGATGTTTTTACAAAATAATTTTCCTCTCATAGTATTTTTCATTTTAAAAAAAATTGCTTCAAATGAGTGAATCGAAATATTAAACTTTGATATATGTTCTTGACAAAAAAACGATTTAGGGCCTTAATCACATATTTCATTATTAAAGGGGTGAAATTGTGCCCCCTGATCATTACCATCCTCCAAGGGGTAAGACTAGGGGTCAACACCTTAATAATCCATAAAAGGACCACCTTCACTAGCTTATTTTACTACAACTATTCAAGTGGTACATAAAATGTCATACCAAGAAAAAGGAGGTAAATAAAGGTCTATCGCCTAAGACCAAACCTACCTTCTTGTAAGTAATATAAACTAAGGGGTAATGGGGAAAAAATAAAGAAAGGAAACAAGAGAAGTAATTTAAACCTAAGAGTAGTTACTCTCCATATATGGTTCTATAGTACCTTCACATTCCTAGATGGTGTATAGGGGGTCAACAAACCTTCTACTACTATTGTCCTTGCTCTTTAGGCCTTGCAAGTCCTCTAGTTACTCAACTTGCCACTTGCAACATCTCAAGCAATCCTTATTCTGGTCTATATTGTTTGCAACATGTTGCCTTCCTTCATAACCATTGCTTACCACTTGCAAAAAAACCCCTTTAGTTTCTAGGCAATTCTTTGTTGATCTTCCCTCCTGTTGTTTACCATCAAGGATTGGTTGTTACCTTTTAATGGTAGCCAATAGTTTGGCTATCTAGAGGCTACTAAAGGTTAAGCCTCGTTACTCTCTATCCTAAAAAAATACACAATTACTAATTTAAAGAAATATCCTACTTTTCGATTATCCACCACTCTACTTTCCTTTTTCATTTGAATAACACAACATCACAAGAGACGCAAGTCCTTCAACCATCTTTCATTAATATCACACCAAGTACATACATATTTCTCCATTCCTTTACATCCCTCTCCATGAGAGTCCTACATTTCCAAGTTATCCCCCCACTCCCCCAAGTATTGAATGAATATTTCTTCCTCTCCCACTTCCTTTAGTCCTTCTTTTCCACATACCACACACAAGACCCACATTGACCTTTAGAAAATAGGGCCCTTATCTTAATCCTTTTTCGGAAGTCTCTTAAATGATTGGGTGGATTACCCCCAACCATTCACTAACTTGAATTACTTAATCCCACTAGCTTCACCCCTTGGGTAAGAAATGATAAGTCTACCGTTAATAATTAGTAGTCATTAAAAGGCCTATGGAACTAATTACTCTAGAGATTTCTATTTGTCACCATTCATAATCCCATCATTATTTTTATTCTTCATTCAAAAAATGGGACATGTTGTATAGTTGTACGTTTTAAAAACTCAAATAAAGAATTTGAATCAATCCATAATAGTTATAAATATTCACATGTGTTAATATAGGTTTGTTCATATTTTTTCAAAAAAATTAGGTTTTTTATCCTTAGTCATTTTTATTAAAAGAAACATTTAAATATATTTTTGATATGCAACATTTTTTCATTTTTTGAAAGATTAATTAATCTTATCAACCTTCTGTTGATTTCAAAGTCTCTTGATCCATGTATTGTGAAATTCCCAATAGTTCTAACTACCATTGATATAAATCCACCCCTATCCCCATGATGCAATTTTTCAAATGATTGACCATTTAAAAACTTATAATTATTATATTTAAATGTTTGTTTTGAAAGTCAACATTCACAACATCCCAATTATTATGAATGTCTATGACATGTAAGTTGTTAGTTCTAAAATAATTATTAGTTAGAAGTGGCTTCCCTTTTATTAACCTAAATGACTAAATTTTATTTCAACATGAGAATTCCTAGACATTATTTAATAGGTTCAAGTTTATGGTCATATTATAATTCTTCTCATTGTTTACACATTTAAAACATTACAACTATCACATCACTAACAATTTCATGTTCTTCAACAAGTGAGTTTGGTCTACGAATGTTTAGTGATATTGTTGGAGTTGGGGATCCCATCTTCTATGAACTTAACAACTGAAAAATGAAAAATCTCAATTAATGTTGACATTAAAATATGACCTTGACCAACCAATCCCAGCATCCAAACATGATTTTTACTCAATACCAAAATCATTTTGTGTATTTCAAATTAGAAAGGATGTATTTTAAACAAGATTGTTCAACATAATTCAACTTTTGATTTTGTAGCCTATCTTCAATGGTGTTAACTTATTCATGTTTTGTCAATATCTATTTCTTTTTGTATAATCTTTATTTAAATTCTATCATAAGGTTTTTCATGATAAATTTTTCATGTCATCTTCCTTTTTTAAAAGGTTTTTCCCTATGAAATTGTTTAAAAATCCAGAAATCCAATTCTAGTTGTTGTTTTGTGTGACGAGGTTTTGAATCAATAAAAACAACTTGTGATTCTGAATTTCATCATACTTTTGCACATGTTTAATTGTTCACACGGTTTGGGTTGATTTTTCATCCACGATCTCCATGGTCATGTGTTGCAACTCCTTCATACAAATCTACATCTCTTCCCATAATTTAGGGATGAACAAGCTTCGATGAATTTAAACAAGTAAATTTACGAATGCAAAGGTAAATTCAGTAAGTAAATTGGGGTGGGGATTTTGAATGGTAATTGTGTTGGATGAATTTTATAAATATGACATGATTAGATTATGAAGTGATTTATCTTCTAAAAATTGGGCATAATTCATTGAAATGATGATTCAAGTTTTAAAAGTTGAACATGTCTAATTTTTGTGTTGATTCATTTGATGAGGTTGAATTGTAGCACTAAATTAATATTTTTCATGTATGTGTTATGATTGGAGCACAATTAAAAATTGCATCAATTTTCAGGATTGAAGGCTTATGTATTGAATGATGATTGGATACGTAGGGGTTTAAGGTTTAATGTTGATGTGTATTTTAAACCACATGTTTTCCTAGTTGTGTTTTTGTGTAGTTGAAAAAACATAATTTCAAAACCTAACATGAGTTTGGAATGGTATAAATCAATCATACGAAGGCATGTGGTTTTTTATGATATTTTTACCCATAATAAATTTATGGCAATAATTTTTTTTGGTAATTTTTGGGGCACATTAGAGTTTTGATCTTGCCATCCTAAACAAAAGTTTTCTTTCAACTTTCATTAGTGTCACCTTAAGTAAAACATTTCTTTTGATTTTATTTTTTTCACTTCTGGATGTTGAATGCTTCAATTTAAGTGTGAAAACCACTTTACTTGATTTTATTTGTTCCATAATTATGCTTATGCAATATAGAGCCACTATCTACTAGAAGTTCTAGTTATTGGAATAAATTGATTTAATACCATTTGAGTAAGGTTTTGGTGTTTTATGGTTTAAAATGATGAGTTTTAGTTGATATGTGTACAAGCATATTTTTAATTTATCTTGTGTTTTTGAAATATAAATTTGATTGTACATGCATCCAAAGGCTTTAATCATGTTGTTTGACACATTTTGGTTCATTTGGATGTGAATCTAAATGTTCAAATTCCCACCACACAACTAGAAATAAGCCTTTTTTGAAAGTTACTTTTCCCAAACCAAAACTTGCATGCCTCTTGAAACATTTTATTTAATTATTTGGGCCTAATACTGTTTTTGAAATTTTCTGCAATTTTCCAATCGTTGTATCCCTTGAACCCATATATAGTGGCCCATGCATTTATTTTTTATTTTGGATGTTATTTCAAATCAAATAGAAATATTTCAGGCCTTCTATTGCATTATACATGTGTAAGCATCTATTATTCCAAATTGTTTTGTTGGATTTGGACCAAATAAAAGCACATTAAAGCAAAAATCCACACCTTACACCCACTTTGGACAAGGATAGATTTTTTCATTTTCACCATTAATTTGTGTTAAATTGTAGATTGTAAACCTTGTGTATATTAGATTGTAACCCACACCCACTCCAATTTTTTTATAAAAATATTGTTAAATTATGTGCATTTATGGCTATAACACTATGTAGTTTGGTGTTTTAAAGGTGGGGTTAACAATTTTTAGTTCAAGAGTGTTGTTGATTAGTTCTCTTGTTGAACTATATTTGATCGTCCTTATTTCAAATGGCCCTTAATGCTCAAGTAATTCACTCCTCAAAGGTTCATTGGTCAAATGAAATGGTTCAAGATTTTTTGGAATTGTATTAGGGCAAATACATCCATTGTGAACACATATACATTAAAAATGGCCATTGGAATGATATTATGTCCAACCTTTTTGAAAAGTTTGGATTGACCTCAACAAAAACAAATTGGAAGAAAAAATTGATTGGTTAAAAAAACACCAAAAAAAGGAAAAGAGGTGATCAAAACCTTTGGGGGAACCACATCCTCTTAGCAATGGTATGAACAATGTGATATTCTTTGGAATTACACTCCAAAAAACATAGACACGCCTAGTGCAATGAAAAATGGCATCAAGGTTCCTTACAAATGAAAAATAATTGAGCAAAAAGAATATGAGCAATATGAGCATTAGGAGCAAAAACCATTATATGATATGAATGAAGATTGTGAGGTTGTTAATCCTCCAAGGAGAGTTTTGAAGCCTTGGCCTTTATTCAACCTTTAAAACCCAAGAAATGACATGCATGAAGCTAAATCCCCTCATGAGAAAATTTGCAAAATCCCTAGTGTTAAAGGGAAGTCACACTAAGTGGAAAATGTAAAAGGAATAGGCCCAACACCCCATCTAAGCCTATTGCATATGCAATGGACAAATTTTTGGACACATATCGAGCCAAAGGATGCCATTGGAGGAGACTAAATTATAAATGACTTGGGATCACATGGCACTTGCCCAATAGATGCATTTGGACTACTAAAAAATGGAGTTTTAAGCTAACATGAACAAACCATGGAAATGTAGTGACAAAAGATGGTGATGGAAGAACATAATATGTGTTATGAAGACCTAAAGATCTAGCTCTTCAAATGAAGCTAAACTTTGAAAAACATAACCATCAATCTTGTGATTTAAACATTTTTCAATGCATGCGATTTTCAAGTATTTACCTAATAGCATTTATTTATACTTGATAATTTAAAGTCATATTATATGCAAAAAAATTTCATTGTATTAGACAAAACAATACATATACAATGTTTAAGATTAAAATTGTGAATTTAAAATCTTTAACTCTTTGTTAAATCCGAGGTTTCCAATCTTGAAATAATGCATCCTAAATTTGAAAAGATGTTGGTATAGAAGTTCACTCATTTTCAAATGGTCTAGGCACCCATAGATCATTCAAATTATATTTTTTGTCCATGATTGGAATATTGACCATCAATTGTTCATTATGCACTCTACAAAAATTATGTAAGATGCAACAATGATCTAATTTAAGTAATGAATTGTGAAGTTTAAATCTTTTATTACTTGTCACCTATTTTTTAAATGTGCAAAGGCATTCTTCTTAATCATGATTCTTGATTGGTTAAAACACACTAATAGGAGCCAACAAGATTACTTTATAAAATGACTAGTGTTTTTGTAATCCTTTTGATTTTTTCATAAGAAAGAAAATTTGAATGAAATATTTTGCAACTTGTTATTAAAAATATGTATATTTGCCACAATACATATCATGTTTTTTATTGACATTTGTTGAATGACTATGAATTTTTTAAAAGTGTATTATTTTGTGTTTCATTTTGAAAAATGATCATAATTTCAAATCATCCCAATATATGTTAACTACTTAAAAAGGCTAAATTTTTTATATCATAACCTAGAACTTTGTTTTATATGTTATATACATGACACACCTATTTATATGCGATAAAAAGATTTTTTTAATTTGAGATTTTAAAAACATACTTTGAGTTTTTTTTATTTTCAAACTTTAGAACTTTTTAATTGTAAGTGTTTATTAAGTGTGGGTAGTAGGTTATTATCATCTTTATTTTCTTACCAAAACAACCAATCCCAAAATATTAGGTTGTTATCACAAATAACTTACATAATTGCATTATGATCATCATTCCTATTCCAATAGTATACTAGAACAAGTCCTAATGTCAACATTTCAACAAGCTTGACATGTAAACTATCAATGGCTCGACACATTTTTGAAATTCTCGTAAGAGGGTCAAAGGCCTTGATGATATTGGCCAATCTTTGACTATGGGCAATATCAATGACATGTGAAGTTTTTTTTGTCCTTGTATACTAAATGTTTTGTGATGAAATTTGTATATTTGGACATTATACCAACCTTTGTCCCATAGATATTTGCAATGGTTTGATTATAATAGCTAGTAACTAATCTCTTTAAGATTATAACCATTGCCCTTCAACTTCTATAGGCCCTTTATAGTTGGTAGTTTGTAGTTGAATGTAAGATCTCGAAAGATCACACAAAATATGCAAGGTGTTATAGTTCATCTTATGTTCATTCAACCACATATTATCTCAAACCTGACTAAAACAATGCCACATAACTTTGTGCATTATTATCTAGTTATGCACAAAACATGATTTTTTCATAATTTGTAAAACAAATAAAAAATTCAATGTATTTGGGAACAAAAATATTGCACAAAAGGATAGAAAATATTCAAGAGACACATTTGTTGGCATGGAAGGAAGAAGAAAACAATAAAATCAATGAGGTCCATTAACTTTTGGCACACGATGAAATTTGAAGAATAACCTAACCTTTTTGAAAGCAATGAGGGTGCACAAGGGGCTTTTGTCACAATATGAACACAAACCATAAAAAGTCTCAAAGTTAGTTTAGACTCTATAAATTTTTGAAGTATCTTATAGAAAGATAAATTTTGTTGTTGGCCTTTGAATTGCCCTTTTGTTAATTAATGGGTGGATACAATTTCTGCCATCTTGGTGGCTAGAACTATAAGTATGGTTATAATTTTAAAAATATGTTAATTGTATGATTGGTGGGGATTAATGTGAATGTTGAGTAAATGTGTTAATTTTTTAAAATGATGTTATTAAGGTCTTAATTCTATATATATATCTATATATATATATAGATATATAAGGAGTTTTGATGTGTACCAAAATATACGGATCTCCACAGGTTGCAAAGTAAGTAGTTGCTTATCTATCTATGAACTGTCTATGAAGCAAGGTAGTTTGTTTTGTTTTGTTTTGTCACATTGAGATGTCCCAAACCATGGTGATTCATGTCATGCTCTTGATATCTTGGGAAAGCTCTCAATGTGTACGGTTGCACCAACTTGGTTTGAGACTGTTTCGAACTACAGTGTGGATGCCATTGATTATTGGACAATTTTCTCAATGAAAGCTAAATAATATAAAAGCTGAAAACTGTATTGAAATTTGGGAGTGTTGTTGTTGGAAATCCTTGGACAAGCCAGATTTAATGGAGTTTATTTCACAATTTTCAAAGCTAAGGTGTGGAAGATATTGATTTTTGAGTGAATTTTGTTGCCGTAAATTTTTTTAAACCACAAAAATTGGGTTTGGAAAGAAAAATCAGTTAAGTCATTAACATGTTCACATTGTCGAATTGAGAAATTTTCAATTTTCAAAATGTGAAAAATAAAAAATGTGTTCACACTTTGGGCCAACGACAGAGGCTACACTACTAGTACCAAATTGATAAGAACAATCTATTCTTCCTACAAAATTTTTAAACTTGTTGTTTTACATGTAAAGTTCTTTTTACAAAGCACTAAATTAATTTGAAAGCTATAATAATGATTATATCCAAGCCCAAGGAGTTGTTTTGGAACAAAGATGTAATAAGTTAATCACTACCCATTTGAGTCATTGTTATCCTTTGCCACATGGGGTATCAAATCCTTTACATGATTATTTGTGCATGGTTTTAATTTCTCTTGAGAACATGCAACCCCATTTCCCCAATTTTCATGGGCTTTTGAGGTCTTGCACATGGCTTCATAAAAGGCACATTATCAATTATCACAGTTCATGTCCTCAATTTTGTTCAAGGAAATTCAAAATGCATTTTACTTTTGCAAGTAATTATATAATTTTTAGTGTGCAAGTAGATGTAATACACATAGTCAAGCTTTGGGTTATTAGCGATTGTGTGATTAACAAATTCCATGCTTCACCTCCATAATCCTTTTAAATTTTATGTTGGGCTATACTTGGGATGTTATAGAACTTGATCCAACAACAACAACTTGATGAAAACTCAGAAATGCACCATTTTTTGTGGTAAACTGAGTTTTATCCTGTTTTGGCCCCCTCTTTCCTTTTCCCTGAGCGCCTGCACTGCTGCTGCATATACTTTCACTGCTCCTACCTGAACAACTACTATAATTACCTCGAACCTTGTGCATTAAATGCTGAGTTGATTGAATAAAACTTCCTTACTTCGCGTACCTCACTCAAAGAGGGGATAGTGGGTCAAAGGAGGCCCAAGGACAGGGTGAAGACAGGGTGACTTTAAGGCTAACTTGCATATGGCATACTGGATTACTACCATTTGGAAACGTGAAAAATGTGACTTCCCAGTTTATAATCTTGGATCCAGTTCCGGTTTTTAGGGTTTTTGAACCCAATCCAAGATTTTTAGGATTTGAGTAAACCCTAAACCAAAATCCTGGTTCTGGTTTGGTTTCAAAACTTTGAAAATATCAAAACCCTGGTTTTGATTCCAAACCAGGTTCCAAAAATCAGACCCAGTTGCAGTTTGGTTTTTTGCTAATCGAAAAAAACTGCAGGTCTAAAAACCCTTCAAACCGGGTACCTGCCCAACACTGCCCAAAATCTAACTTCGGTGTATAATTGTTTAAATTCCTTGTTTGAGATAATGGTTTCCAAGTCAAATTTGAAATGGGTATTTTTGGAGTTCTTTTGTGTGTTGACACTCAAGGCTTAAATCATTTCAACTTTTGGTAGTTGGAACATAATGGACTTCAAAAAAAAACATCACATGCTTCTTATGAAAAAACGTGTGTTCAAAAGTTAAGATTTGAATTTCATAGTAGAAGGAGAACGTGGATACTCCTTTGTCACTTAAGAACTTCAGAAACAGTTAGGTACGATGGAAAAAGCAAAAACGTTTGTTCCAAATCAATTGGTTCACAATGTGGTTGATTGGTTTACATGACAATCCTGTCCTGATGGGGTTGATGACCATCATAAGCAACTTCAAGCTTGCTCTAGTACTCTTACATGTTCACTACACAAGTGGTAGGAAAGCAAATGGTGAATTGTTTAGCCTAGAGGAGAGGACAATTTGGTTTTGTTTCATTTGAACATTTAAAAACCCCTTGGGCCAAAAATGGATTCCTTCAGAATTCTATATTGATGTAAACATTGACTTCGCACTCCGAGGTGCTAAGAATGTTTTACCCAATTACCTAGGTAGTGTGAGGAGGAAGTAGGAAGGTGTATAACATAGGTTACATCCACAACTGAGTCACAATTTCCAATAGACAATAGTGTCTTCATTAAAGTCACCCTGTTTTTGGGCCTCCTTTCACCCTCTTTCCACTACCCTCTTTGAAGGAGGTCCACAAAGTAAGGAAGTTTTATTAAATCTGGGTATGAAATGCTGAAACTAAGCATTTAATGCACAAGGTTCGAGGTAACTATAGTCGTTGTACACGTAGGAGCAGTGAAAATACATGTAGCAGCATTGGAGGCGCTCAGGAAATAGGGGGTCAAAATAGGATGAAACTCAGTTTACCACCAACAAAAATGGTGCAGTTCTAAGTTTCACCCCCTCTTGAAGGCTAATGTACTTTTGTGCAGATTTTTTCTAATCTCATCATGTTTTGGACCAAACTCAGGGTTCTGGTGCTGTGTTTTCCTGACTATTGCATTTGTGGGTGCTATGTCAGACAATCCCAAAGAAGATAAGTCTTTATGAATGAAGTTTTGCAGGGTTGCAACAACAAGATAAGTCCTTCCTTGCTTCCTAGTCCCCACTTAGACTTAGACTCTCCCTTTCATGTGCTATTGACATTAGGTATGGTAGGTAGTTGGTTCTTAGTGGAGTACATTAAAACTGAGGGTGTAGGAGTGAAATTGCTTTGTAGTTGCTCATACCAGAATAGCTCTGTCAACACCTTGCACAATATTTTGAGACGAAATAGAATCAAGTTTATGCCCGTTTGGGGTGATAGATTGTGTTGGAAACATGTGTAAATAGGATCCCGTGATTGGAGTGCACATTCTAAAACACTTCTCTTGGTTGGTCAAATAGGGCGATCGGCCCTTGAAGTGGTTTTTACTTAAATAGTCGGCCACCTTATTATTATTTTTGTAACAAATGAGAAAAATCCACCATCACATTGATTAGTGTCCCATTTTTTGTTGCTCTAATTTTCATGTTTATGAATTCAGTTGGGGAAACAATTAAGAAGTCATCTTGGACGTGAGAAACAATACTAGATGTCCAAATAAGAGGTATGGGTGGAGAAGCTCTCAAAAGTCAAAATCATGTGCTCGAACCTTGTCACAAAGTCGCGAGAGCAAGCAACACCCAAACCCCCTATTTGGTCATCTAGTAATGTTCTATCACATTAAAGTTATCTGTAAATTCAGGCGATTAGGGGGTGAGAACAGCCAGTTTCGGCATAATAGGCCATCAAATGTGTAACTGGGAATGAAATTTTACAAAACGATATAATTAGTTTTTCCACCAATTTTGGTGGTAAACTGAGTTTCATCCACTGCTGCTACATATATTTTCACAACACTTACTTGTACAACTACTATAATTAGTCTCAAACCTTGTGCATTAAATGCTGAGTTTCAGCATTTCATACTGAGATTTAATAAAATTTCCTTACTTTGCAAATGCTACTGAAAGAGGGTATAGGGGGTGAAAGAGAGAATGACTTTAAGGATAACTTTATTCAGTAAAGAGTGTTTATCAAACCAGTATTTTCAAGTCAACGAGTTAATCAATCCACTGCAGTTTCAAGTGTTTACCAATCCAGTTTAAATCTTGTTTTTTTGGGAAAAAGCATCAGATTTCTGCAGAGGGTTTCTGGTAGTTTCTGAAACTTTGTGCAGATAGATTCAAATCAAGAAGAGTGAAGCTGGTTTGAAAGTTCTCACTTTCAAATCAAGAAGACTAAACGGATCTTCTAAGTCTGCAACAAAAGGTGTTTTTGTACATCAAGTGATATCACTAGATTTTGAATGATTTCATTGGTTGGTGTTTTTGTACATCAAGTGATATCACTAGATTTTGAATGATTTCATTGGTTGCAGTGAACAGAACCTAGTGAGCAAGCAACGAATTCATTGGTCTAGTGAATAATAGGGACTAGTGAGCTGCACTCACATTTTGTAATAGTGTTGTGCAGAGTGTATGTCTGGGCTGACACAATACCAAAGCAATGAAACATGCATTGGAGCAGCTTTGAAGTTGTTGTCTTGTGCGAGGTAAATGCACGGGTGCATCTCTCTCTCTTTTCATTTTGTGATGTCACTGAAGTAGCAATCACCCATAAGATAGTTTAGCCAAATTTGGCTATTAACATTATATGAAAGTGAAAAAAATTTGACCGTCCTTCACATTTTGGATACCATTCTAGAACCCACTGCAGAAATCTGATGATTTTTTTAATAAAAAAAACCATTTTATTAATTTTCAAATTTGGCAACTAGATTTGGTCATGTTTTATCCATCCAAATGCTTTGGATTCAATCATTGTGAGTGCTATAATTGAAACTACTTCTAAAATCCACACTACATAAAAGGGTGAACACCTAAGTTACAAACAAACGTGTAAGTGAAGTGAGCCCCCTAACAACCCCGCCTCTCCCACTCACTTCATCTCCTTATTACACACTCATGGATCATGAGTCATGTTCCACCCTTGGTTTTAGATAACGCAATAACTCAAAACCTACAACAAATTTCTCTACTGTGTTTTGGAGCAAACCTTCCAGAATTGATTATTTTCATCCCCAAAAGATGGGCCTTTTGAAAAGCCAAATGTTAACCCTAATTTCTCTCATATGTTCATCCACTGGGTAATGTCTTGGAGCAAGCCATTATGGAAATATGCACCCCTTGACTTTGAGAATGGCCCATTTCTCAAGCATTTTACCTTACACATAAAGCACTTGGAGAACTCTTTTTTTTTTTGGTGTATTTGGAAGGCACCTTATATCCATCAATACCCTCCTAAAAAAAGACGGATATTACACTTACTATCAAAGAGAGGAATCTTATATCTATCTATAGGTGTAAGGTCTTTGCATGCTCCTAAGTAATAGGTGTAAGATCCCTCCCACTCCTATCACCCCATGATCTATGTTAGTTTATACTAGCTTCTAAGGTTCACCTTGTGCTTGCTTTAAGGTGGGTAGAACCCAAGTTTGGGAAACATTCTCAAAATGGTATGCCAGACTTAGCTAGGTATCATCCTCATTGGTGGTCACTCTGACTCTATAGAGAGAGAGAAGTACCTTGTTAAAACAACAAACCCTAATAACTAACCTACTACCCAAACTACAAAATAGCCAAAAGAGCATGCTAAATGGGGCTTATAGGTATTTTCCTTTACATGCCCATGGTGGTATAGATAAGGTGTACATGAGGAAGGCATTTCAGCCCCAATTTGAGCCACTCATCCCACATTACAATGTTGGGTGCAAAATTGGGGGCTTGGTGTAGTTTGAAGTTGTGGGGGCCTTGTTTTAGTTGGAAAATTAAGATTACATCAAGCATATATAATGGTCATCAAGAAATGAGCATTCCTAAATATAATACCCAGAGATCACTGGACTCTCTCAAATTTTGTTTGTTTTTTCGTATTTTTATTGTTTTCAGCTTAGGGTAGAGTTGTCAATCATCCAACACTTTAAGTGCCACTTTGGGTTTTGCTCTTCTGGCTCGGACTTGGGTCCTCTTTGTTTGTTCTTCCTTTTTCCCTTTGTTTGGTGCTTTGTGTCACGGAGCTTGCCAGGGTTTCATCATCAAAAACTCCTAACAACAAACAAGGGGCATGTGACACTGTAGCCTTGCCATTTACATTAAAAAGTAATATCTTAAGGCAAAAAAAGAATTATGAAAATTCAAATATTCACTATTACAAAATGTGAGTGCAGTTCACTAGTCCTTGTTCACTAAACTAATGAATTCACTATTTTTTCATTGGTCCCCATTCATTATAACCAATGAATTCACTCAAAATTTAGTGAAATCACTTAGCATACATGGGCACCTTTTGTTATAATGATTTCATCATGCAAAAACATAATCTTCAAAAAAATCCTTTAAAAAAAAAACCAAAATCCTTCAAAATATTATAACTCTAGAACTAATATCAAGTTTCAACACAAGCCAAAATATCATGTTTCAAAAATCCTTACATAAAAAATAGACCTATTATTATTATTATTATTTAAGGGCCAAAATCCCTTTAAGCTACTATACTCTAAAATGAATCTAAACACAATATCCTTCTTGCCTTGGTAGGCAAAGCCAACAATTTTTTCCATCATTGTGTTAACATGGAATGGCCTGCAAAGGGCTCCAAAGACCTTCCTTTCTAATACGTAACAAGTGAGAGGGGCCAAAAAATGGCTGTTTTTGGCATGAATATGACCGAATCAGCCCACCATGCGGATTGTGCAAGTGGTCGATTCTTCGTCCGATGTGCTCCTCAGCCCACCTTGCCCATAGTGCAAGTGGTTGATTTGGATGTGCTCCTCAGCTCACCTTGTCGATTGTGCAGGCGAATGGTCGGTCCTTCGTTCGGATGTGCTCCTCCCATGGTTCTCAGATGATGATTTATTGGTTCCGTGTGGTTCTCTGATTTAAACCTGGTTCCCCTCCCTGCCTTTTAATGTCATGGAATGGGCAGGCTTCCGCTTATTTTGGCTAGTATAGGTCACTCGTCTAGTAGCTTGCAAATAAGAAATATGCTGATCTGGTGATTTTATCCTTGGAGGTGGCGTATACAGTGTCACCCGATCTCAATCCACTTGGTGACTCACCTGAATGCCTTGCATTTCTATTTCGAGGTGGGCCGTTATTGCTGGAGAGGATTCTTTTTGGCTAGTTGTTTTATTTGGAGCATTGTAGTACATGAATGGTGTCAACATAAATTGAATTCTTTTTTTTTTGAAAAAAATTATTTATTATTTATGCTGAATTTTTAAATTTTTATTATAAAATCAAATTTTGAAATTTTTATTGTCAAGTTTAAAGTTTAAAACCTATCGATTCTTGAATTCATTATAATAAAATGTGTCCTTGTACACTAAGTGATTTCATTAAAATTTGAATAAATTTTTTTATTGTAATGAATGGGGACTAATGAAAAAAATAGTGAATTCATTAATTTAATGAACAAGGACTAATGAATTGCACCCACATTCTCTAATAATGATTTAAGAATGCGACAGTCTAAATGCACTTAAACTGTCCCACAAAGACAGAAAAGTCGTGTTTATTGGTTTTTTATAAACATTAGAGTTATCCGTAAAGTAAGAAAAACACAGCACCCAAACCCTGAGTTTGGTCATACTCAGGGTGAGATTAAAAATAAAACTTCATACCAGAACATCAGCGTTCAACGGGGGATGAAACTCAGAAAACCTTCAATTTTGGTGGTAAACTGAGTTTCATCGTGTCTTTCCTTTTTCCTGAACGCCGCCACTGCTGCTACGTATATTTTCACTGCTCCTAACTGTACAACCACTGTAATTAGTCTCCAACCTCGTGCATTAAATGCTGAGTTTCAGCATTTCATATACTGTGTTGCAGCGTTTCATACTGAGATTTAATAAAATGTCTTTACTTGTAAGTAAATTCCCTACTTCATCACTAACGCTTGTCTACTCCTCTCCAAGGATACTGAAAGCCAAAAACCCTCAATCCCAAACCCCCACCAGCATATCTAATTATTTTGGCTTGTTGATATGATATAGGGGTGTACATGTGTAAGTTTGTAATTGGTCCAAATGGATGATGTGATGATGAAGAGATTATTTTTCGTATTTCAAACTCTCAAATTTGCATTGGCAAAAAAAGGCTAAAAAGGTGTGCAAGATGATTTCATGGGGGTGGATATTAGGGGTGCAAGGGTGCGAAGGTTGGGGTGAAAGGATTCTCCACCTTTGCCCTCAAATGACATGAATTGGAAGGTTACCCATAACCCCAAAAAGAAAAAGAAAAAAAAAGAAAGAGAAAATGAATGTGTGGATTGAAAGCCGTAGCTCATCCTCAAAATATAGTATGTGTAGTTTTTGTAATTTCATGCCCGAGTTTGAATTTATCCGTGGTTCTTTGGCCAGTTCCATAGCATATACCCATCTAATGACCAAAGTTTAGTAAGTGAAAGAACCAGCAATTGATTTAACCAACTTCTGAATTTTTCTTTGGCCAATGCTCATAACCAAACATTTTATTATTTTCAATTTTTTGAAATACCCATGAGGGACAAGTTCTCTCATCTTCTAAACTTCAAAGAACCTGAAGTTGAGGTTCCATCTCAAAAGTGAGAACTGCCAACACTAATAGAAACCTAGGGCATTCATTGGGTGTCCCTTTGGCCCTTTGGGTTCTTAGGTTATTGGGCAAAAGTTTTCATGAAACTATATATTAAATCAAAAGGAAGGCACTATATGTTTTTCCTACATGAATGTATTCAAGAATAATTCACTATGTTTTATTCTGATTCAATAAAGAATGGTTTTTTTTTTTCATGTTCGTGCATTTATCCTGGAAAGAAAAGTGTTGGCAAAAAAAATAATAATAATAAAATTATGTGCATTTAATTGGATGGACACAATTTTCCATAACAAATTATTTTAGTAATTTTTTCCAACTATTTTCTTTGAATCCTCAATTTTGATATTCTTCAAAATTAAAATTTTAACAAAAACAAAAAGCTCAAGATTTAGTGCATGTAAACATTTGAACTTTATGGAAAATGGATTAAATGGAAAAAATGAAACTCTTCAAAAGGCAAAGTAATCCCTAAACCCTAACAACAAAATGTCAAGACATGAATTAAGTAAGAAACATAATTTAATTTCTAGACTTGGGTACCAATGTTCCTTTTAGTGACAAATTTTCATTATATTTTGACCTAGAACTTCTATCTCTATGTTTAATAATTAGGGCATAATGACCCAAAGGCTACATACCCATGAATGAGTTTCATCTGCATTCTCCTAAACCCTAATGCCTATTGTCACACATGGTGAGTTTCAAAGTTATCCAATCATTAAATGTTCCATCAAATCATCCATTATCACTAACACCTATTCATCATTGTTTTTTATTGTCAAAACAATGACAAATGTTATGTAGGGTTCATCATTTTTTTATTTACAAAATGGTCATTTTCAACAATGTTCATCATGCATTTGAGATCACCATCATCATATTGTGTAGTTAGAATTTAGGATGTTAAATCTAATGTTAAAATATGTTAGTTTAACAAACTCATTCAATGTCCAAAGGACCCTTCAAGGTGTAAAGTTGGATCATTGAAGACAAAATGCATCAAGCAAGGTGAATCATGATCAAATTTTAAGCTTCAATGATTTAAAATTATAAACCTTAATTTTTGTTTGATTGTTGCAACCTACACTTACAATTTTGAACATTGTTGCAAGATCTTGTTGCTATTGCATGCACCCTATATTATTAATCTTCATTATTTGTTGCTTCTTAAAATCCCACCTTCAAGCTCCAAATTGTTTTGGTGTGAATAAAATCTAGATTCATGTGTGCATTGTGCAACATGCATTACCAGCTACATGTTGTGACTTGTAAGCTTTGTTGATTTGCAATGGGGGGTGGGGTCAAAACTTGCAAATCATCAAAAAGGCTCTAAAGCTTTATAAAGCAATTGTTATAAAAATAAAATTTCAAAACTTTTACAAGTATTTGTTATTTTTTCATTACATTTAGTCATTTCCGTCATTGTATTCAATCAAATGTTGAAAATTCAATCAAACATTGTCATTTTTGTGTGTGATTGAAAGATTTAAAGTTTAGGGTTTAGTGGTCCTTTGATCTTGTTGTCCCTTTTTTTTAATCCTATTCATTGAACAATGAACATCCCACCTTTGCAACCACTTCAAAACTTCAAGTTCCATAAGTTCAAACGAAAACAACCAATGTAACATCCTTTAGTAACAACCAAACCCCAAAACTTGTCTCTTCTATTGAACTTCTTTCTAATGCAATTTTTTAGAAAATACTAAGAGGAAAAGGATTATGAACAAAATTAAGGTGTTTCAAAATATTTGCAATGGAAAATTTCCATGGGTTGAATCTATGGTCAACGAATAAGGGAAAATGCATTAAGTTAAATGTAAAGTCTATACCAAGGTTGGGTGGTTTTCACTTTTTTTTTATAGAAGTGGTTGGTTCCAATTCTTATACAAAGTTATGAAAACTATAATGATTTTTTAAAAAATTGGGTTGGAAATAACCAAACATGGTATCAAGATTTCAAGTTTCTCCATGCCCAACTATTTCTCAAACATAACAATTCTCACAAATGTAATAATAGGTGGTTTTCACATCCAATTCCCACAACCTTAATATCCTTTTTACATTTATTAAAAATGATTTTTTTGACATTGATAAAATAAAAATATGTTAAAATTTTATGAAAATTTACATTTTCATAACTTCATCCCTTTGAAAAGTTCCTTCAAACTCCAATCCTTTTTTATTTTGTATCAATATCAATTAGTTTTGCCAAATTTTATTGCAACCAACCTTAAGATAATTCAGCCAATTTTTACTCAAAAAATAATTTTTAAAAATTATCTAATTGTGAATGACATCTCCTTAAATTAGTAATAATTTTAAATGGATTAAAAAAATTCTTCATCTCAATTTATGATCCAATAATCCCCAAGATTTTATGGACATGGAATCCAATTGTAAATAACATTTTTTCATTTTTCTCTCATGAAAAAGACATTTGGTGTCCTTGACAACAACTTGATATTGCCCGAAAATCAAAAAAACATTATTCACAAGTTTTTTTGTTAATGTTATTTCAATCTTTAAAATATTCAAATTACATCTTTATCAACTCCTTAGTCAACAATGTCATTTTCAAATTCAACCAATGGGTGCAAATGATGATGACATTTTATAAGAATGAAATAAAAATACCTTTAACATATTCCTCAACAATGGCCTCCCTTTACTCATAACCAATAAAGATTTTTAAATATAGGGTCCAACATCAAGAAGTCTATTATGAACATTTATATTTTCATATTTCTTTAAAAAGGAAAAATAAGAATCCAAAACCCCGTGAACTTCCTTTTTGATGTTGGAAAACCAAACATGCTAACTCAAGAACAACACTTGCATCTTCATCCATTAAGAAATTTTCCATTTTATTTTTGAATTTCATATTTATGAATATAATAAAATTTAGTGTATCATTTAACAACCAATGACCCCTAAAATGATTTAGAACACAAGTAGATAAAACAAGACCAAAATAATAAACCAAAAAAAAATTGTGCCATGTCAAAAGATGTGGCATTCTTAAGTGAAAACACACTACAATGGATTTTTGTAGAAGTCATAGTTTTATATGTTTTTCTTGGTTAGTTAAATCTTGTTGTATATAACTCAAATGCATTTTGAAAAAATAACAAAAATGAGATGAAAATTTGACAAGTTTATTGTAATATTCCTAACTTTGAAAAAATTACACAAAAATTACACCAATATTTAAAAGATGTGTTGAAAAGGGTTTAAATTAGAGTGTTATGAACTTGAACATGGAAAAAAAATGTTAACTTCACATTACACCTAGATATGTCCAAGTTCATTTTGTGTTTCATTAAATTTTGAATGAACTTGGATAAATTTATCATGGTGAAATGGCCAACCCTTTAGTGAATAAGGACCAATTGCTATAGATAAATGAACTCATTAATACCTTATTGAATTCATGCATTAATACTAAATTAGGAACTTAGGTTACACACCTAAAAACCTAGGTTAATTAAAAAAACATTTAATTTAAGTTAGGAACCTAACCAAATTAGCCCTTCAAGTTAAGGTGCAAATGTAAGGTTTTAAACCTTTCACCTCCCCTCATGTCCACAATTAAACAACAAAATTTTAACCATTGAACCACAATTTTAAAAAGTGATATATTTTGTCACCACATATTATTGTGCACATTTGTTTTCCTAATCTACTTAGGTATATTTCCTACATTATTTTAAAGATAATGTAAGTTATTTTAAGTTATTTTGTAGGTTAATGTAGGCTACATTAGACTATGTATAAGTTACCATAAATTAAGTTAATAGGTTGTCCTAGGTTATTTTAAAGCTAATGTAGGTTACCTACCACTATGTTTACAATACCACAAATTAATCCTAGGTTATAATACATAAGGTATTATAGGTTATTTCACCCTAGGTTATTTTTGGTTATTATAGATTGTCCTTGACTATTTTAATTATCCCATTAGATGTTATAATTAACTATTACACCTTATGTCAAGGACACAAAGATTCATAAGAACAAAAGCTAAAAGAAAGGTTTAAATCTCACTTTCATACAAAAAACAAAACAAGACTATGTGATTAAAAATTTCTTGAAAATCTTCTTAATTTAAAATCAATTATGAATTAATTAAAATTTAACTAAAAATTAATTGGGACTTAACTAAAAATCAACTAAAAGTTAATTGAAGTTAATTAGGATTTAACTAAAAATCAACTAAAAGTTAATTGAAGTTAACTAGGACTTAACTAAAAATCAACTAAAAGTTAATTGAAGTTAACTAGGACTTAACTAAAAATCAACTAAAAGTTAATTGAAGTTAACCAGGACTTAATTAAAAATCAACTAAAAGTTAATTGAAGTTAACTAGGACTTAACTAAAAATTAATTAAGACTTAACTGGGACTTAACTGGATTTAATTTGAAATTGACTAGAAATTAACTGAAAATTAATTCAAATTGAATTAGAATTTAATTAAAAGTGAACTTAGACTTAACTAAAAGTGAACTAAAACTAAAGTAAAAATTAAGTATAAGTTCAATACAAGTCATGGATGAACATTCGAAGGATTGAACCCCATGGCATTGGCATCCATGACACCTTAAGTTATTATTGGTTATTTTAGCCTATTCCGTTATAAGTTATTATTGGTTATTTTACCTTAAGTTATTTTTGGCTATTTTAATCTATTCCATTATAAGCTATTATTAATTATTTTATCCTACGTTATTATTGGTTTTTATATAATAATTTATTATTGGTTATTTTATTTTAGGCTATTTTTTGTTATTCTTAATTATGTTACCTTAAGTTATTTTTGGTTATTTAAAATTATTCCAATATAAAATATTATTAAATATTTTACACTATGTTATTATTGGTTATTTTAAGTAATTCCATCATAAGCTATTTTTAATTATTTACCCTTGGTTATTTTTGGTTATTCTAAGTTATTTCATCGTAAACTATTCTTGGTTATTTTAGCCTAAGCTATTATTGACTATTCTAAGTTACATTAGGTTATTCCACTATAGGTTATTCACTTATTCAAATGATGATTCAAAGGTTAAAAACGTGTTCCTTAAACATGGATGTGAATGAAATTATGGGGTTTAAACTTTCATATTTGCACCTTAAATTGATGAGTTTAGTTGGTTTAATTCTTAGTTTACGTTAAGTGGCCTTGGTTAGCCTAAGTAGCCCAATTTAGGTGTTAACCTAAATTCTTAATTAACTATTAGTGAATTTAAATAATTATTAATGAATCTAAATAACTATTAATGAATTTGATTGGCTATTAATAAATTTAATAAATTTATTAGTGAATTGTATTAATGGTATTGAAATTTGTATGTAGCAATCAGTCCCATTCAATAATGTAGGTTAAAATAACTTAGAAAAACCTAAAGTGGAATAACTAATAATTATTTTGAGGGAATAATCAAAAGTAGTTTAAAGTAGAATAATTGAACATATTTTAAAGTAAATTAACTTATAATAGTTAAGAATAACGTAAAATATTTTAGGCTGGAATTGTTTATAATAACCTAAGGTGTAATAACCTAAAATAACCATGAATAATTAAAGGTGGAATAACTTAAAATAACATAAGATATAACCTAGGGTATTTAAAGGAACAACATTATAAAAAACCTATTTACTATAATGAATTACTTCAATTAGTAATGAATTATGTGAATTAATAATGAAACATGATGATTAGATAATGATATAACTTTAGCCAAGGTGGAATCATTAAGGTGGGGTGAACCTATTTCACTTTTATGATCCCCTTGTGATTTAGGTTAGTAAATTGCACCCCATTTGGGGATTAATGTCAACATCATTTAAATGTTTTTATTCAAGGTCCAATTTCTTCGGGTCTAAAATACATTGGATTTGGATTTTTTATGGACTTTCAACTACCTAATTTGGTCCACTGTAATGTGTTTCACCCTTTTGCAATCATCCTTATATAATATTCTATTAATTATAACAAAATATTATGATTTCTTTGAACAATAAATCTTCTTGAAAAATGATAACATTATTAACAAATTTGCAAAGGAAAATAAATAAATAAGATTATATTTTATGCAAGGATGTCAGAAGGAATGAAAATAAACTCCTCATAGTTCATATAGGTAAGAATTTTCTTTTTAAAATCATATTTGTCCAGTTCATTTCAATCAAAGTTTTAACCAATGTTTGACTGCGAATATTTATGGTTTCAAAAAGTTCAAGGGTAATATGTTTTGGTTGCCAATCAACCCCCTAAAAATTGATCATTAATGCAAAGATATCATGTGCACCTTTTGACATCCAACAATTAACTTCTAGTTACAAACTCACATTTTGCTGAAACTAACAAAACATATGAACTTTTAGTTTTTTACTTTCCATTAACTTAGGCAACATTTCTCGTGAAATTTGTCTTTTGGAAGGAAAAAAAACTATTGGACTCGAATGCATGTATTGAAACACTTTAACCAAATATTCTTCACAAATTACAAAAGTAAATGATTTTTCAAGATTGAAAACCCCAAATGCTCAAAAAAATGTTTTTATTACACATCATTTTTTTCAAAAGGTTCCTTTGTAATAACAAAAATGGAAGTAAAACTTCTAGATGTATCACACCTTTTCTTTAATAGTTGGTTTTCCTTTTCTATTATAACAAGACTTTTTGCTTCATCAAGTTTTCGGCAAAAAAAGTATGTCTATATGAAAAAACATAGAAAAAACGAAAGAAATTGGGATTTATACTTGGAAAAAATAGATTAAAGATATAACCATATTTTTTTCTATAAGACAAAACATGTTTTTTAAAAAAACAAAAGTTTCCATAAGTAAAAAAACGAAACAAATAAAAGCAAATAAAACTCTACACAATGAACATCATAATGAAATAAATGGAAAGAAAAAACAATAATTTTTTTTTAAAAAATAAAAATTCCTTTGGTTGTTGTTGTTGGTTAAGTTTAAGCTTCATGTGCTCTAGTTTGAACACTTGCACAAAGCAAAAGCAAGGGGGACTACCTAACATCACAACTCATAAGAACAACATGTGATGGCAAAAAGTACTAGCACCAAGAAGAAAAAGATAGTAGTGTAAGTACCTAATATAAAATGGCAACGACATGTGATGGCATAAATCAGCAACAACAAATGATTGTGATTCAAGACCAACAACACGAGATGACAAATAATGACAATAGTAGGTGATGGAAAAAAACAAAAATAACAAACAATGTTAAAGAACATCACCAAACAATAACAAAGAATGGTAATAACGTGCAATGTTGAGAAGTGATAGCACATAAGATGGTGATGGGAAAACAACCCCAAGCTTCACAATGCTCACACCAAATCTCATAACTTCACAACTTCACATGCGATGGCAAGAAAAAGGTCTTTGCAAGCCTCACAACAACCATGACATTCAAAGTAAAATGTTCAAAAACAATCAACACACGAACCACACCAAAAAAAAAACATTGGAACAATTAAATTACACACCTAGGAAACAAAAAAATAAGAGTCATGACTTGGTTTTAATCATGTTGGGTGGTATTAAGAAAAGTTGCAAAGCTCTAGGCTCTAACCTAATTTTAAACCTAAACTAACACCCTAAATTAATGTTGCCTCTCTAATCCTTAGTCACCACTATACCTAATTAATGCATTACCTAAGAATCAGATCCAAGTTTTATGATAAAGTCCATCCAATTTTAAAGATTTTTTTAAAAAAGGCATGGAATTTTTAGGACTAGTTTTCACATGGGTGAGAACCGAGGGGCTTGTTCTCTTTTTGGTTTTCATTCATTTTGGCACCCATTAATTTTCATGATGAAAATCAAGTTGAGAATTGGGTCACTCTTCAAAATTCACCCAACATTAGTTTATATTAAAATAGAGGGAAAGGAAAAATTATTGGCCCTTAAGTTGGACAACCTTGAGAAACATGGTGCAAGGAGGAAAACCTTATTGGTAGTCCCAAAAGAGTTTGTCATGCTAGTGAGTACTACATGAACAAAGAGTCTATTTTTGCCAAGAATGAAAGATTGTATGTAGCAACCAAAAAGGACAAAATTACTAAACAAGTATGCCATGTCATTGAAGAGAGGAAGAAAAAACTAGTGCAAATTTCTATTTGTTTCTAGATGTTGTCTATAAGCCTACCTATGATTGATTATGAAAGTATAGGCAAGTTGTTGCATTTCCTTAATGTTAAGAACTTTCCAAAAACCCATTGGTCAAACATAAGTGGTTGGGAAATGGCATTTTACATGCATGATTTGGTTATCAACAAAACTGAATCTTTGGTTGAGGGTTTAGGTTCATTTCCTTTTCCTATGATGAAGTGACAACTTTTGATTAACAATTGTAGGCTTCCATTCTACCTATGTTGTTGAAGATTGGTAATGGACTCCATTATTGTTATCCTTGCAACAAGTAGTTGACAAACCCACTTCTAGTAGTCTGAAGCACATTCTGGTGGATGCCATGGTGTCTTTGGTGATTTGATTAAAAAATAATTACATCCAAATTGATCACATTTGGAGTTGATTGTGTGAATATGTTTCAAGGTGTCAAAACAAATATGAAAGTCTAATTGAAAAATCAAAATGCACTATTCATGATCAATGTGCATTGTATGAACCACAATGTTAATTTGGTGGTCTACATTTTTTTTAAGTTGGACATTATGGGAAATATTAATGTATTGCAAAATTTATATGTATATATTTTTCATAATCCAAAAAAAAATTCAAAAGTTTGTTGAATTGGCAAACATTGTGGAAATATGGGATTAGTTAATTTTAAGGAACATCAAAACCCACTAGATTTTGATGTTGCCCCCAACTAAGAGAATTTCTTTTGAGTATCATGCCTTGGTTTTGAAATTGCATCAATGTGTTAACAATAATACACATGAGTTACCCATAACTTGGAGTTGTTTTGTGACTTAATAGTAATGCTTGGGTTTTCTTGTCTAATGTTGATACTCGAAGCTTTGAATGAGTTTGATTAAATTATCCCAATCTTGGCAATGTTTTGCATGTGATTTTATTGTTATAGTAATGTTGTGTTATGTTAATATCTATTATTGATATAGTGACCCTTAGATTACCTACATGAACGACATTTTCAATAAGTATTGGAACTTGTTAAATGGGACATCAAATGTGGTGGTGGATGAATGTACACCTAATTTGAATACAAGTTTGGAAAACTTGAGTTTTGGGTTATTAACATTTTCATTACAATGCATTTTCATTATCCTGAGATAACATTTAGTGTGCCTACAACTCATGTTATCTTTTAACAATCCATTAACCATGTGCACAACCAATATTTTGAAACAACAACCAAGGTCAATGATGAGCTTGAAAAATAGTTTCTTACCCAATATGTGATGGATGTTTTAGGCTTGGTATACCCATAATATAAGCAAAAATCCTCATGTGGGGTGACCTTCCCTGTTCATATGGCTATTTTAAAAAGGTTTTATTATCAACCTAGGAAGTTTAAATTCACCCAAACTTGAATCCAAATGGTACTTGTTGTGAATATTTTGGACGTATATTTTTTTTTTGAAGATCACAATGATGTTCAATGTTTAGTGGGTTATGGGCCATCCCGTGGATTTCAATCCAATGTTTAAACTTTGAAAGAATATTTACTTCCAATTAATGTGCTATTATGTGTTTAACTATTCAAATTCATGAAAATGGCAAAGTTACTATGGTTCAGCTTATGGGATTTGTGGAAGATAAACATTATCGATCGACCTTAACATTATGAAAACAAGATCATGGAATTGGTTTTGTGAACATTTGGATTTGGTGGTGCATATGTTTGCACAACTATTTTATTTTATTGGTATTTTTCTTTATGACGATGCCATAATAACTTAGACTAATAAGAAAAAAAGAAGGGTTCTTCTAGCTTGACGTGTTCTAGCTTCAATGATTCACAAGAACAAACAACCCATAGTTTCCATGATGCCAACTAGTTTTGATTTTCATTATTTCACTAAATTAATGTGTGGTTTGCATGTTAGGATCATATGTTGCCATTAGGTGTAGTGTCCTTTGGGACAAAAGTTCAACTCCCTTGCATGATTTGCTAATTTATTTTCCATGCATTATAATTTGTCTATGTGGTTTCAATGTTTTTCTTGACTTTTATGGGCTTTAATTTTTAAGTTGTAACTCAAGTAGCTTAAGTCACTCGCCATGACTTTTTTTGTCAGTATTTTCCATTCCAATCTTCCAAATATTGTCAAATGACTCCACAAGTTTTTTTATTGTAACCAAAATTCAAACTTTGTCAAAATTAAAATAACCATTATTCACATACATAATGCAACTTGCAATAGCCAAATACACCATCCCTGCAAGGGTGAAGATAACCATATGAATGTAGCCACTTGAGTTATTAGCTCAAGCACATAGTATCCACTAGGGCCACTTTCAAGAATCCCAAAAAACCATTGTTACGTACTGATTAAGAATTGGATTTCTTGACTTGGGAAATAATTTACATTCTCATATCTAGAAGTGCTATTTAGTATTAAGAAATGGATTCAATTATCATGAGTGAAAAAACCATCTCCCCAAAATGTTTTTGAGTCTTTACTTTCTATGACAAAGATTTGAAATATATTTTACACCATTATATGTAAGCAAAAAGTAAATATGAGTTTGGAACAAATCCTAAGTTGCATGGCTTTTCGATTGAAGCAACAATTTTGTTAGGCATCCATTTTTCATCAAATTTTTAGATAAATTAGTTTGTTGACTATTGCCTGTGACTAAAATGTCATGTGAATTTCAAATGCCATTGAAGTGCTTTAAATAACTTTCCTTTATATAATTACCAAACCCCCTTTTGTCAACTTCAAGGAAGTACTTGCATTTTTCATTCATTCTTCCAACATGTTTTCCAATCATGATATTTATACCACCAAGGCATATCAACCCATTGAAAAGTTTAGTATTCAGTCAATCTTCATGAAAGATTAATGGTTTTTATACCCAAGCACATGGCAAAACAACATAATACGATTAAAAATTTTCATTTGTTGAATTTTTTTTCTTGTGCTCGTTGTCTTGTTATTACCATGGATGACATCCATTGACCCCAACATAAAGTTTTCAAAAATAATAAAAGTACATAACATTTGTTGTAAAACTCATGTAATTTAGTTAAATTTTCATGGATGGAATTGATCCAAATTATTCATATTTCATTCAATTGGATGAAATTCATTCACCATAATTCAATTTACTAATCATGAAATTCATCCATGGGGTGGAAGCATGGTAAAATGTACAATTCAATGTCCTTGGCAGTCTACTTGTCAAGCTAACAAAAAGTAGGACCAAAACCCCTCATAGAATTATTATAAATTCAATATTTTTACTTCAATGATAAAAAACAAACTTCTTCACTATTATGAATGAATTAAAAAAAAATTCATTGTAAAAGTAGGTTTTAAGTAGGCTTTTCTAAATGTAAGTAACTTTTGAAGCGTATTTTTTGCAATTTAACATTTGTTTTGAGTATGTATCAAGTATATTCTACCAAAGAGAAAGTTAATTTTTTAATTTTTTTCCTTTGAATATACAATGATCTTTATGTTATAATTTCATACAAACCTATTTCATTAAATTTTCTAATGAAAAAGTATTTTTGAACACCATATTGACGAGTTGATTTCCCAATAGAATGCCCCATTTTTTCAAAATGATAATTAAATAAAATTTGAATATACTTTCTTGTTGTTTTTGTTAAAACTATCTCATTTTTACTTCATTTTAGTTCAAGGACATTTAGTTGCATATTTTACCATGCTTTCACCCCATGATCATTCTTTAAATTACTTCAACACACATACACGGTCAAGGAAACTTGGTGAAGAAGCATCTCTATGATTATGGGTGGAAGGAGATTTGAAGACTAATGAGTTGAAGTTGCAGGAAGAGAAGTAAGAACAAGTTAAGTGTTTGGTTGAAATCTTGGGCATAGTGTAGTTGTTTGAGTATGTGGGTAGGAATGTTGTAATTTATGAGGGTGTTTGTTGTTCTTTTTGTAATTTTTGGTAAGGATAGACATTAGTTGATTTTGGGTAGAGAGAAGATATAGAGGAGATGAGATTGCAAGTGATAGGAAGAAGGGAAAATTGCAAAGAAAGTTTTGCCAACTGGATAGTGTATGGTAGGGATAAAATTTGGGGTTTATCATATGAATGGGGGTGTAGATAGAAGTTGTAAAAATTGATGGTAGAAGGGACTCAAGTGTTTGATGTTTTGGACTATATGAAAACTTTCATCATGATGTATCTCTTAATTTTTGTAATGCCAAATTTCATAATTTCTAACAAATGTGAAAGTGCTAGGGAAAAAGTGCTAACATTCCCAACTAGAGTTTCATTTTGAGAGTTGGAGATCATGGAATATCTTGACAACTTCAATCATTGTTATTGACTATTTTGTTACCATGGTTGTTTTCATGATTAACTCCCTACGAGGGGTACACATGTTGTTGTTGTACATCATGTCCATGTTAAGGCATGAAATAATTCTTTTTATTAATGAAGTCCTCATGAATAATGTTTAACAAAAGAACTTGAACTGAAAAATTATTAGTTATCCCTATCATTAAAGTGTGTTTTTTTAACCCAACATTTTATAATTTGAAAGCCACAAAATTTTTTTGAAACAAATTTGATAATAAAAATTCAAAGTCTTCAAGTTTTATGAACAAATAAATGTATTCAATCAACTTTTTCATTTTCATTGTTATCTAGATGGATTTGTTCAAGTTGGATTCATGATTGGTAATTTAAAAATATATAATCAATTTAAAAATCTCACTATAGAAAAATATAAATTCAACAAATAATATGAAGACATGCATCAATGTTATTGTTTTTTCTCCCCTTATCTTTTTGGGGGTACATTGTAGTCTTTGATGTAGTATTGTTGGTAATCAAATATTTAACATCAATTGATAAGGAGTTTGAAGAAAATGGTCAAACTTCTAGAATTTTGTCAAAAGATCACCCCAAAATGCCATGAAATTGCCTCCCCTTCCCCCCAAAGTGTTATTTTTTGAAACATTTGGCAATTCATTAAAAAAATTCAGGAATTTTGCAACACTTTATTCCTTTTTAGTTTTTGAGGTCAAAATTTGTCAAAAATAAACATTGACATGCATATGTTATTTTCTACTTACATCTTAAATTCATATTGTTACAAATGAATTGATTGTTAAAGCTATTGAAATTATTAAGGGGAATGTCATGGAAATTTGACTTGCATAAGAAAAAAATTATAGAAGCAAAGCAACCCATGATGTTAATGAAACTTTGAAGAACCCAAGTCAATAAAGGCTAAGTTGTGTTCCGCTCTTGACAAACGATCCTTGCATGAAGATTTTGCCCACAAATGAATAGTGATGACATGATAATTATAAAACAAATAATGGGAAATCATTTCATTATGACCCAAACATTAACATGACTTGTGATGCTAGCTTTCTTGATAATGGTCAAGTCAATTGTGTGAATGAAATTAGTACACAAAATTGATGTGCAATTGCATGTTGGTAACATTAACTCAAGGCTTGTTAATCAAGTCATAAGTTGGAATAATGCATACATGCAATGAAACTTAGAAATTTTCTTCTACAATTGTGAGATGGAGGGAACTTCAACTCATAAGTATGTGGATGTTATGTAGTTCGGATATCTATAGGATTACTTAGGTAAAACATATTAATTTGGTGGGTTGTATTACAATTCATAGATAATAAAAGTTTTCAAACGGGCTAGACTTTTTTTGATCAAACTGGAATTTCTATGCATATGTAAATTGTTAGAAGGTTATAAAAATTTGACAATTATGAAAAAAAAAAATTGCAAGTAAATGAACTCATGATTGAATGCTCATGTAAATTGAGTACAATTTTAAATGGCTAGAAGTAGGAATGGACCATATTTTAGAGAAATGTTATCATAAAAAGCTTTAAAGTAACATTAAAATTTGAAATCACTTATTTTAATGTGAAGGGCACCTTACCTTTAGTTTTAGGGGAGACATTAAATATTAAAATTCTATAATGCTTGCATCAAATTTTTTTTTGTACAAGGGGTATTGTGTGATTTGGAACCTTTTATTTTTCCACCGTATTATTACTTAATTTTTTAATATGCATGTATTTAAACCACCTTAAAATTAATTATAATGTTTTTGCATTAAATTTTGACACCCTATGTTCATTAAATTTTTTAATTTTAGTATTTGAAGTTACAAGGAGTGATGAGGATGCAATTGAACATGGTAAAATCATGCGACAAGATTATTATTTATTTGACACACCATATGTATTCAACATATTCTCCAACTAAGTAATTGGGAGGTGATACTAGACTAACCTATTAAAATGCAAATATAAATTAAGAGTGTGTTTACACTAAGTCAAACCATAGGCTTGTGTTAGAACAATATATGCATTTAAAATGTAAGTTTTTTCAAAATGATTCAATTGTCAATGATGTGGAAAGATCCTTCATTCACATTCATACATGATCATTTCATATTCCTCCACATTCAATTATTAGTTCATTTATTAATTCACCAATTGAATTTATTAGTATCAATTCACTTACCAACCTATTAATTGAACCTACTAACCTTTAAAACCTAATTAAAAAAAGTTATATGTATATATAATTTATTTTATAATAAAAGGATATAACACATATTTTATATTAAGGTTATGTTTATTTTGAAATCAAAATATAATTAATATTAAATATGTGTTATATCCTTTTATTAGAAAATAAAAAAAACACACACACACACACACACACACACATATATATATATAAAATTAAGTTTTAAAGGTTAGTAGGTTCAATTAATAGGTTGGTAAATGAATTAGTACTAATAAATTCAATTTGTGAATTAATAAACGAACTAGTAATTGAATGTTGAGGAATGTGAAATGATCATGTATGAATGTGAAGTGAAGGATCTCTCCACATCATTGACAATTTTTACTCACCTGTTTTGTAAAATTGAAAAAATGGTGTTAGCCGTTAGCATTTAGTATAGTTTATGCTTCAATAAAGGAGTTACCTTACACATGAAGTTCCTCAAAAATGTGTGAGGAAGCTTATGTGGAAGGTGCCTTTTCTCCTCCAAAATTCAATTAGAGTGATCCATTTTGAAACTTATATATTTACTACATGTTTATGCCAAATAATGGCGTTGAAAATAGTGAATAAAGGATATTATTTTTTTTTATGATAAAGCCCTTGGTCGAGGGTTTTATGGAATAAAGGCTAGCGCAAGCTCGGTGAAGCCTAGTGTATGCTCAATTTTGGTCGAGGGTTTTATGGAATAAAGGCTAGCACAAGCTCGGTGAAGCCTAGTGTATGCTCAATTTTGGGCAAGGGCTTTACATAGAGCTGGAAATTGCTCCTTGTGCACAACCATTAGAGAAACTCAATAGAGAATTCTGTAAATTCACGGTCTTTGGGCCTCCTTTCACCCCTTAACCCCTCTTTCAGTGGTATCTGTAAAGTAAGGAAATTTTATTAAAACTCAGTATGAAATGAAATGCTGAAACTCAGCATTTAGTGCACAAGGTTCGAGACGAATTACAGTACGTGTGTACAGGTAGGACCACCGGTGAAAATATATGTAGCAGTAGTGGAGGCACTGAGGAAAAATGAAAGACAGGGTGAAACTCAGAAAACCATCAAAATCTGAGTTTCACCCTGTCTTTCTCTCTAAATGTACTTTTTGGCAGGGTTTTCTGGGAATCTCACCCTGTTTATGACCAAACTCAGGGTACTGGTGCTGTCTTTTCTTGACTTTACAGATAACTCTAATATGTACTGGGTTTTCACCTTGAGTGAAACCAGCACCTACATCGGTACCATGGTAAAAATTGAAAAGCCTCAAATTTTGTTGGGTGTTCAAAGATTTCCTTTCTATTTTTATCTCAAGGGATTTATTTCCTTGATTTCCATTCATGTAAAAATTAACTCAATAAATTATTGTAAAAAATGCAAAATAAAATAAAATGTGAAACTTACTATTTCTGGAAAAGGGAAAAATAATTTGAGGGAAAAATAATTTCTTAAAAATTTAACACTTGGGAAAATATTCGCCCTTGTGACGTCCAATAGACACACCAGCAGTGACTACCCCATATACCTCATCAAAAAAAAAAAAGAAAAAAAAAAAAAGAGAAAAAGAAAAAAACAAGGTTAAAAAAGAAAAAGACAAGGTCCGATTCCCAAACCAACGTTTAAAGATGCAAGGAGAAGGAAAATATAAAAAAAGAAAAAAAATA
>Ga0116231_10000782_pt1 | contig 59986 bp, 60 predicted proteins | sample S1TSphgellanicum_2_FD_89695 | JGI IMG/M metagenome (GOLD analysis project Ga0116231, IMG submission 89695) | Host-associated microbial communities from peat moss isolated from Minnesota, USA - S1T2_Fd - Sphagnum magellanicum MG | ecosystem: Host-associated > Plants > Peat moss > Unclassified...
AACCTTGAGGCTACACATTTTGCTTTTGGTCTTGTTTCCACACATGTCAATATGACAATTGGCTTATGGATCTCTTGCATGCCACTCCAAGTTTTGTGGAGACTTCTAATGTCCAAATGAGAAAAAATAAATAAATAAATAAATATATATATATATATATATATATATATATAGAAAACACTAAAGAGAACTCAATTCACAAAGCCAAGAACAACAAGGGCCCACACAAACAAATATTGAGATTTTTAATGATCTCATATTGCCACGGACGATAGTAAATTGTGAGATTTCACCACCCAAAACGACTTTTGAATTCAATTTTTGTGGTCATTGATAAATACTCTTAGGATTGTACTACCACTTAAACCTAGTTAAAATCTTGCACTAAACTAAACAAACAAGAGTACCTTAAAAATGGTTAATAATAATATTATGGGACTCTTATTCAAGAATCCTAGATATGGGTTTGTTTTCTTTTTTTTTCTCGAGAGAAGCTTGTTCAGGCAAAAATTGAGAACTCCATAGTAAACATGTCTACTATGCTTTTTGCTTGAGTTTCAAGGTAAATCCCTGGATTGGACAGAGATCAGAGAGAAAAGGCTTACAAGTACAGACCTTTTGGGGGTGCCACAAAAGAAGTTCAATTTTACACAACCACAAGTCTCCACCATGTGTGGAATGAAGAAGAAAGTATTAATAGACTATAGTGTTGCATCTTCACTAAAACCAAAATACATAGTTAGTGTGGCTAGAGTTTTCTAGAGAAGATGTGTTGCTCAAGTCTCCACCATGTGTGGAATGAAGAAGAAAGTATTAATAGACTACAGTGTTGCATCTTCACTAAAACCAAAATATATAGTTAGTGTGCTAGAGTTTTCTAGAGAAGATGTGTTTGCTCGGTGCAAAGCCAAACTAGCTATTCTTTCACATGTTACACACGAATTCTATGTGCACCTAGTTGTCTAGAGTTTACCCTCATGGGCTCCAACTTCCAACTTCCCATTCTTTCAATTTCCCGATTCCGTCATTTGAAAAATTGTAAATGACAATTGAGTTATGGACATGATCTATAGCAGCTTAGCAAAGTAAATACAACCCACAACACCACTTTGCTTGCTTTTTCATTCCAAAGGAGAATTGGCAATACCTATCAATCTCTCACAACCATCATTTCTTTTGAGTGATGGAAGAATAAATTTTAGACCCTAAACCCAAGACTCTTAACAATGACCCCACAAGAAAGAAGGGGAAAAAAAAAGTTGTACTTATTGTGTGAAAATAAAGAGTTCTTTAACAATTTTATGTAAAAAATTTGGGCTGGAACATCAACTCCCAAAATCTACATCCATTCCCAAAAAGAAAAGAAAGTGTATTCAGAAAAAGTTGAAGTATGTAAATTTGTTTTCCCAAGGGATTAAGCTCATTGTCACTAGTGACCATGACCACCATCATCACTGGTCACCATGATGTTGTTTCTTCTGTTGCTTCTTGGCTGCCAATGTCATCTACAATTTTGTTGATGCCAGATGGGTGGGGTGGGTTGTGCAGTCTGAGAGAAATTCCTCTCCCCCTCCCCCCACAAAAAAAAGGAGGATTTTGAGAAGGAACATGAGCTAGACTTTTAAACAATTTTTAAAAGATTTTAAGTTCAATTACTTGACGCCAACACCAAGTCAAAATAAGTGTTTTTTCAATAACAAATTTTGTAGGGTGTGGATTTCAAGCTCCTCACTCACTCACCACTTGTATCATCATCATCATCACTTGTTACCAGTGACCATCATCCTCATCAGATCTCTTTTGGGGTCCATCTGCTTCTTCTCTGCCAGTTTCATTTCCAGTGATTCTACCAATTGGGATTGATGGTGGGGTGTCAGAAAGGACTTTCAAAACAGAACACAAAAAACCACAAAAGATGCAAGGCTAGGATTTAGGGTTTAGGGTTGCACTAGGCTCATGAACAAGAGTGTGATCCTAGACTTTCTTTCTTTCTTTCTTTCATGTTGTGGACTTTGTTTTGCCCCCAAGGTTCCCCTCCCACCCATTGTCTAGTCGGCAAAGGAAGTGATGGAAGAGATAATATTCTTTCTCGGAAGCAGGAGCTGCTGCTATAACGGCAAGCCCTTTGCATCCGCTCAAGGACCGCTCAAGGAAGCAAGAAACAAGAAACGCGCTTGGAGCGCTTCTATCGACATCTATTTTTGGGTTGACTGGAAAGTAGGTGGAATCAGAATCCAGAATCTTAAAAAACTGGGAGGCACAAATCCATGCAAGTTGCTGGCAAGTTGGCTACTGGCAAGTTGGCCATGAGGAAGGAAGATTCAAGGAATAATTATGGAAAAACTCAAAAATATCCAACAAAAAAAACCCACCCAGAAATTTTTTTTTCAAAAAGCCAAAAGTGCAGGAGATTCCGAAAGAAAGTCTTTTGATTTTCAGGGGAAGAAGAAGCTGGTATTATAGTAAGTAGATTCTAGAGGAAGAAGACTTGCAAAAGCTGCTGAATTTAGCACTTACCTCCAAGGCCGGGTTTTTGGGGTTTTGCTTTTGCTCACTCAGCAAAGCACATGGAATGGTGAAGAAGAACAAACAGAAAGCACGAAGAAGAAGCAGAAAAAACCCAACTGTTTTTTGGGTTTGTTTTTCCGTGTTGTTGTTTGCTGTTGCATGACGTTCTCAGGGTTCAAATAGCCCATGAAGATGACTTTGCTGCTACCTGGACTCTAGTATAAAGCGCTTGGTCATACTATCTCTTTTTTGTCAGTTTCTAGTATTTGCCAAAAGGACAACAATTGTCACACACACACACACTCTCGCACAGACTGTACTTTAGCAAAGTTGCTCCAACTCTCCTTGCTGCCACATATATAATTACTGGTTAGTGTTTTTTTGCCCCGCTTGTCTTGAGTTTGGGTGGTATCAGTTTCTTTGTCTCCTAATCTTCCAACTCCTGGTGGGGTTTGAAACTTGACATGGCTCCACTCTCCAGGAATTGGGCTCAGCTCTCTCTTGCAGCTTCAAAATTATTTATTCTTCACAAATCCCTTGGCTTATTTTGTGAGAGCGATTTGAGAGATGTGTTGATTGGAGATCGTGTGGAAATTAGATTAAGCTCTTGTTCTTCATCCCTTGGTTTATTTTGTGAGAGAGATTTGAGAGATGGGTTGATTGCCGATCATGTGGGAATTAGATTGAGCTCTTGTTCTTCATCCCTTGGTTAATTTTGTGAGAGAGATTTAAGAGATGGGTTTGTTGCGCATGTGGGAATTAGATTTCACTCTTGCTTCAAAATTGTTTTTCATCCCTTGGTTCTTGTGAGAAAGATTTGAGAGATGGGTTGATTGCAGATGATGTTGGGAGAATTAGATTCAGCTCTTGTTCTTCATCCCTTGGTTTGGCGAGAGAGACTTGAGAGATGGGTTGATTGCAGATCATGTGGGAAATTAGATTAAGCTCTTGCAGCTTCCAAATGATTCTTCATCCCTTGGTTTTTGTGAGAGAGGTTTGAGAGATCAGGTTGATGTTGCAGATGTTGGGCTTCTTTCTTACCTGCACCTTCTCTTTCATCCACTGCAGAATTTCTAGTTTTGAAAGATGCTTACTGTTGTTGTGCAGACTGAATTGGAGGCAGAAGACTGCAAACTCCCATTGTTTGCAGCAGCTGACGTTTTGCTTGCTCTGATTTCATTTTGGCCTGCTGCCTGGGACTTTTACCCGCATCATCATCAGTTGGTACTTGATCTGATACCATGGCCACTGCAGAAACAAACACAACTGGAAAGATTGTGTTTGATTCAAAGTCAGAGGCAAAGGTTGAGTATGCTCCAGAATCAGCACCAAAAGTTGCCTTGGAAGTTAAAGATGCTCTGTTCCAAACACTCCCTGGATCACGTCCCTTGAACACAGCCAAGGGGAGCTGGAAGATCACAGTGGTGGGAGTAGGAAATGTGGGCATGGCTTGTGCACAGACAATCTTGACCCAGAATTTGGCTGATGAGCTTGCTTTGGTTGATGTTGAACCTAACAAGTTGCGAGGAGAGATGCTTGATCTTCAGCATGCTGCTGCATTCCTTCCTCGAGCTAAAATCGTTGCTGATACTGATTACAAAATCACTGCTGGATCTGCCATTTGTATTGTCACTGCTGGTGCACGCCAAAAGCCTGGCGAATCTCGGCTTGCTTTGGTGCAGAAGAATGCCTCCATTCTCAAGAACATCATTCCACAGATTGTCAAATACAGTCCTGATGCCATTCTATTGATCATTTCAAACCCAGTTGATGCATTGACATATGTTGCTTGGAAGCTTTCAGGCTTTCCTCCAAACAGGGTGTTAGGATCTGGGACTAACCTTGATTCCTCAAGGTTTCGGTGGCTCTTGGCTGATCACTTGGATGTGAATGCACATAATGTCCATGGCTATCTGATCGGCGAGCATGGAGATAGTTCTGTCCCAGTTTGGTCTACTGTCAATGTCGGTGGTGTTCCTCTCCTTCAGTTCTTGAAGAACAATGGCATTCCTTACAGCCAGGCCATACTTGATGAACTGCACAAGTAAGTGATTTGATGAGCATTCCTCTTCAACCCAGACATTGTTCTGAAAGACTGCAATTCTTGCCAGCTTTCTTGTGATTGTTCAAATAGCACTACGCCAAAAAATGGCTTTTACAACCAGTCCTTTTCAACTATACTTGAATCAGACCTGCCACTTAATGTCATTTCTAGTTGATTTTTAGTCACTTAGGACCACTGTCCTCACATGGGACCAGTGTTTTCATTTTTTGGGTATTGAAGTTTGGTGAAATTCAACAAAAAAATTAGCAAAATTAGTTGAATTCACACTAGAAAAACAAAATTTTCCAAAATTTTCTCAATTTCTTTGTTGAAAAATGGTGAAATTCACCATTAAAATAAACACTGTATAATACTAGTCATGGATGCCATGTTTTGGCATAGTGTGGGTTTGAAAGCCTAACTTACTGCATGCATCACACTACACCAGGTTAGAAGTTGTCATTAGAATCATGTCTTGCAGCGCTAGTTGCTTCTGTTTTGCATTCAAATGAATGAATGATGTTCTGAATAGAATATGTGTGTACTGTGTCCATCCCCTCCTTCATCTTGACTGCAGGAAGGTGGTGGATGGTGCCTATGAGGTGATACAACTGAAGGGCTACACATCATGGGCAATTGGGTACTCAGTGGCAAGCCTTGTGAAGTGCTTGCTGAGGGACCAGCGATGGATCCACCCGGTTTCAGTTTGTGCTAAGGGCTTCCATGGTATTGAAGATGAGGTCTTCTTGAGCTTGCCAACACAGCTTGGATCCAATGGTGTTGTTGGAGTACTCAATGTCCCTCTTACTGATGAAGAACGCAAGAAGCTCCAGCAATCTGCTCAGACACTTGCAGAGGTTCAGGCTGAGCTAGAGATCTAAATTTGACCAAATGATGAACCAAATGATGAATCTCAAGCTGCAATTCACTGGGCACAATTTTAGTCTTTGATTGAACTAGAGACAGAAGAAGCCAACATCCTTCAAGACACCAGGCAGCAGTGTGGACAAACATCTTCACAAAATTTATGCCTTTGGAAATCAATGCCATATTCAACAATAAGGACATAGTGAGAATATAGACGTTAACCAAGGCATCAAGATATTAGGAATCCTTGAAGAATATTGATTAAGAAGAGGAGTCAAGCCTCTGTATTGAAAGAAAGATTCTGGGTTTTGAACTTCCGTATCAGGATGATCAACAGTTGTGGATTTAGGACTCAGTGATAAGAGGAAAACTTGCAATGGCTACTAACCCACAAAACACATGTATAAGAATCTTTGTATAAAAATCAGTTAGCAATGTTTACACAATCTTGTAACATTTGCAATCTCTTCTGCATCTGGACCCCTTGGTATGCTGGTTATTCTCCTCAACAGGGTTCACCATGAAGGCTTGTCTGGAGGGGCATCTCCTTCTGACTGAACAAACAGACGAAACTCAATGTAATCTAGTAAATCTGCTTAGAGCAGCTCAATCTCTTCACTGTATACTACAGTGGTCCTGGATGGCTCCACATCGGGGAGAGAGTTTGCAGAGTGGGTTATATGTCACTAGCTAGTTGAAGACAGAACTTGGATGATTGCTTTGATTCTCTTTGTTGCATGGTGGATTCTATGATCCATTGCTTTTGAGTATTGCCTGATTCAAAGTGAAACACCTGGTTCCTGTTTCAAGGATCGCATGCAGTTGCTGCCAGGGATGATAATGCCCCCCCTGCATGAGACGATTTGTTTCTCTATCCAGATGCATGGCAGAGCATAAAGCTCTGGGTGCATGATGTGCACAATGTTGGTAGAGATGGATGACAAGAACATGGTTAAGCCCTCTGGAAGCTTGCCAGGCTGATTGCCTCTCCATCATTGCTCCGACTTCCTCTGATGCCCTTCATTGTTGTCAGAAATTGAGCTCTTACATTGAGAATTTGGCATAGCTCAAAGACACGAAGAACGGGACAAAAATGACTTCAGCCATGTCTTCTCATCCACCATACTCATAAGAAGAAAAGTTCTCTCCACCCAACAATTGAATCCTTGTTTTCTTGAAGAGAATCCTGATCTCTACTCAATGTGGCTGTAAGCAGTACTTAAGAAACTATTTTTCCTGGCATGATTATCATAATCCTGTCTGTTGCTGCCATCACAGAGAGCTGCAGAGAAAACAGGTGAGGCAGAGGTCTACAGAACACTGTAACAGACTGGTCACACGCACAAAAAGCTACAAGTTCTTTTTTGGTGGGTGCAGGGAGGAGGAAGAGGACTTTGGCCAGTAACCATCTATACAATCTGATCTTCAAAACACCAGAGAAATGTTGAGACTTGTTGTTGCCATCCCTTGCAGATATCTCTATTGTTTGCCACAGCAAGGTCTCTCTTATTCCTTGATGACCCTCTGATTCAAGTTTGCACTTTCTCCATCAATTTTCATCAAGGAAAACCTTGCATCACAAGAGCAACTTCAAGTTTTCAAATGAGGATTGCCAATGTCAAACTTCAGGAGGTGGTGTACGAGGTTACAATAGAATCCAATCCATTTCCCATGACCAGCATCTGTGGTGTTCAAGTATAGCTTACAAGTGGATTACCTCTGAAAGTGAGCAGCAGCCCCATACAGCTGCTCAGATTGCCATTGTGTCTCTTCTGCTTCTCTTGCGCTCCAGGAAGAAAATCATGCACATCCCAACTGAGCCAATCCTGAACTCAAGTTACATAAGATTTTTAAGCAACTCCTGTTCCAAATCCCTGAAAAGCATACAAGACAGGTGCAACAGAGCCACAAGAGGTTCTTTTGCAGCTGTGACGAGGGCATGAGATGGGTAATCATAATTTCCAATCAAAGCAGAGTAAAACACATCTCCAACAGCCATCCAAAGTTGCAAGAACTGTTTGACATGCCTGAGAAGCAAATAAAAAAGCTGCAAAAAGCCTTGCAGCACAAGAAGAGTCTGTGACAAGGATGTGACATGTGGGTGATCAGAATTCCATTCAAACAAAGGAAAAAAAATCTACCCAACCACCACCTGGAGTTGTCATCATTTTCTACAATAGGTCCCCTACTGCAAGCATGTCACAATTTGCATGATATTCATCCTACAAACACTCCACAAAAGTGACAAACCACCTCAGTCACCAACTGGTCTGATGTTAGAAGCAAAGAGAATTGCTTTGGTCCAAGCAATGGTTTGCTGTTAGAAGCAAAGAACATTGCTTTTCTCCAAGCAAAGAAGATTGCTTCTCTCCATGATACAATTTCTTTGATGTTGAGCACCATGGGTCCAAGTATTTATGGTTCTTTCCCTAAACACCACCATCACAAGGAGGATTCTGTAACATGGAACATGAGAACATCTGCAAAAGAGTCAGTGTTCAAGCTAGAAACAAAAAAGGACAAAAAAGTCATCACAATAGACAAACTGATTGAACCCTTGGATAGTGATATTTCCTTTCTGTTAGCTTTCATCACTCATTGCCTGCCGCCTATCAAAAACTGAAATTACCTCATGGTGCATCTTCTTCTCCAAAACAGGGGAAGTCTGATATTCACCTACTGGTCATCAGGTGAAGAGATCTAAATCTGCAGTTTTTCTTTCTACTCTCTTTCTCTATGTGTAGTCTCTCAGCTCTAATACTACTCTTTTTATCTCTTTCACCCCCCTCCACAAGACTTCTTGATACCCCTGTTCTCCATGCCACACCACATGCCAGTCTTTATTGAAGAAAAAATTTGTGATCATGATGATGTCTGCCTCTTCTCTCTCGCCTCTTCAATAGCCTGTTTGATCCGCTCTGCAGGGCCTAGTTTGATGTGCAGTTGGTGCTTGATCCGAAGTTGATCTATCAAAGCTGTAATGTCTTTTGTGTTGATGAGCGTGTTTTCATCCAGATCCTCCTGCACCATCGCATCAATTACATTGCTGGGGATGTTGTATCCCTCAAAGAGAGCCCTCAAAGAAGCAGCATTCGCATTATCTCGCTCAATATCCTTCAGAGTTCTTTTCCTCTTTCCCCCCCTCATGAGAATTGGAGAAACCTTGGGGACTGTTTCTGACGTTTGGTCACCTTCTCCTCCACCAGCTGACGCCTCCAGGTAGTATATCCTCTCGCCTTCTTCAACAACAGAAGGTCGTATAGCTAGCGGCTGTGCACCATTCTCTAATGCTAATACATTAGGTGGGTCCATTCCTCCTCCTCCTCCTATGCCTGCTGTTGCTCCTCCTCCTCGCATAAGCCTTGGATTTGAGCCTATGAGCTCCTCTATTGCATCAAAGAATGGCCACTTTGAGATGGCACATCCAGACACACGTTTCTTCTCCCTCTCCACTTTATAGCGTTTCTTCAAATTGTCCACCTTCATCCAACACACCAACAAGGATAATTTTCAGAGAAAGAGCATAAAGACTTAGCTAGTGGTACGATGATCCCTAACCCTAGCAGCAGTAAATACACATGTACATCATCCTCTGACAATGGGGCAAACATCCAACAACAACAACAGCTGACATTGCACTGTCATTCTGAAGCAGAAAACAGAGCTGACCTTGATCCGACATTGCTCCTGTGTCTTTGGGGGTCCCTCTGCAAGAGTGCCATCATCCATAACCTGTACAGAAATTCACAAGACACTCAGTGAGCCGAACACTCACCACCACAACCCTAGTTATCTATCTGTATACAAGAGTCGTAGTACCTGAGGACTCACAAGAAGAAGACTAACAACAACAATTCCAGAAATTCCTTGAACTCAAACCCTAGCTTGCCCTAGGGTTCTTCTTCTTCTTCCATACCGTCGTCATTCCATAAGCGTTCACTCGCGCAGCTATGTCAGCCCAAATCTTGCTGGTAAAATTGCCGCGATCAAGAGCCCGGTATTTGTCGCCGAAAGCTTGCAGTAGCATGGTGGTTTCTCCCTCGCTCCACTCAATCGGCGGCTCCTTGGACGTTCTCCTCCCTCGCCCGCCAGATTTTTCCCCGCCACCACCGGCACCGGGAGGCGGAGGACTCGTCCCAACGTCGCCATCATCGCTAGCGGGCCTATCCCGACCACCCTCCACGAGCTTTGCATCAACCCTAAGCATGTCACTCCCAAGCTCCCCCAGCTTCGCCTCCCCGCCCCCATGCTGGATGTGATGATGAGGCCCACCTACGCCATAACCAACATCGCAGTTATTGTTGTTGTTGTTGTGCTGCTCCTGAAGATGATGATGCTCCTCCTCGCCGCCACCATTCCTATTACGATGATTCTCCCCCTGTTGATGCTCCTGGTACTCATCATGATGCTGCAGTTTGTGGACACTATTAATATGATGATGATGATGATGGTGGTGATGATTCAAAACCCCATCTCCTGCTCCTGCTGCGGTTCTTCCCGCACCTCCTCCTTCATCTTCCACTACCACCACCACATCCTCTTCTTGCTCCTCCTCCTCCACCACATCCCCATTCTCCTCCTCGTGCACAATCACCTTCTGGCCATACAAAATACGGTTGTCATCGTTTTGGTGGTGGTGGTGGTGGTGGTGATGGTGATGGCCGTCGTCCTCCTCCTCCTGCAACAAGCGGCGCAGTCCGTCGGGGCGACCCATTTCCATCCTACCCAAGACCACATGATGATGCGAGTCCGAGGAGGTTCCATCCATATGATCAACTACTACGCTGTGCATCATCATCCGCATCGATCGATGTGCAGCAAAAACAACACCATGTCCGTCCCTTCCAAAACCCTCTCGTCGGCCCTTGTCCTCCCCGCACCCCTTTCCTTCTCTCCTCCTGCTCCTCCTTTCCTCTTCTGTTCGCTCCCACTTCCGGCCGCGACACTAGGGTATGGATTATAATCCTAGAAACCCAAAGATTTTTCTCCCTCGCGATTTCTTCCTGCGCTGATTGATTTTCTCTCTCTGGCGAATTTCGTTTCTCTTCTGTCGTCTCTCTCTGGCTCTTGCTCCCTCTCTCTCTCGCCCTTTCTTTCTCTCTCAAACTGCTTCATCCACTCACCATCTTTTACGTAGTGTTGAGGTTTTTGTCTCCATTCGCTCGCCATCTTTTACGTAGCATCGTATTCTTTTTACCTTTATACCCTTCGTCATCTTTTACATAGCATATTTTTCTTTTACCTTCACAGGCTTTCGTTGTCATCTTTTACATAGCATATTGTTCTTTTACCGTCACAGGCTTTCATTGTCATCTTTTACATAGCGTTGTATCCTTTCACCTTCATCAGTTTAGCCATCTTTTACACAGCATCGTATTCTTTACCTTCATCAGCTTGACCATCGTGTATGTAGCATTGTGTTCTTCACCTTCATACTTTAGGCCATCTTTTGCACAGCATTGAGTTCTTTAGCTTCATACCCTTGGCCATCTTTTGTGTGTTATGGTGTTCTTTTAACTTCTTACACTTTGTTATCTTTTTACATAGCATCATGTTGTTTACCCTTCCTCAGCTTGGCCATCTTTTATGTAGCATGTGTTCTTTACCTTCTTCATACACTGGCCATCCTTTATGTTGCATTTGGCCACCTTTATACTTAGTATCTTGTTCTTTACCTTCAATCACTTGGCCATCTTTTACATAACATAATGTTCTTCACCTTCATTCACTTGGCCATCTGTTTATGTAGCATCTTGTTCTTTTCCCTCATCTACTTGGGGGTCTCTTTACATAGCATCTTGGTCTTTATCTTCTTCATTGGCTTGGCCATCTTTTTATAAGGCATCTTTTACGTAGCGGAATAATGTTCTTTACAGTCTTTCAGTAGGCACTAGCTGTTTTTACCTAGCATCTTGTTCCTTGCCTTCATCCACTTGGTGATCTTTTGCGTAGCACACAGGTTTTCTACCTTTTCTTTCACTGGGTGAAATTGTTTATTAACGAACATGTACTACTTATCATCGAACACTTTTCAATATTTGCCTCATTCCTTACCCAAGTTGAGAGATTCTTGTGTCATTGGACACACAAATTAGAGAGCTACAAATGCTCTTTGGGCATAAGAAGTAAAAGTAAGAAGAGACTAAGTGATAGTTTGTTTGAAAAAATAGCTTTAGACCTCTCTCTTGGTTTTCTTCCTCATTTTTGGTTCGTTTTGAATGATTTAAAACCTGATGTGTGCACACAAGGGCTTTACAAAACTTCTTTGTATTTCAAAGGCGAAGATGCAAGGCTCCAAGATTTTAAGCTTGAAATCTTAACATGTTGTAATTCACTCATCATCGACCATTTGAACCTTCTTACACCAAATATCCCATATTTTCCTCGTTCTTTTATTGAATTAAACCATTTTTGTGACATTGAAAGCGCTAAGTGAAGTGTTACAAATGTTCTCTGAGCTTTAAAAGCAAATAAACAATGTGTGAAGATTTGACTTCCTTTGAATTTTTAAATGTTTGCTCACAAGCTTATTCATTGTAGTTAGCAAAATTTAGGATTAGTTTAGATTAGAGTAGGTTTGTTTAGGTTGTGATTTAGATTAATTTAGGTTAGTTTAGTGAGGAGGAAGCAAGAAGGCAGCACCCAAACATATAAACATAAGTTTGTTTTTTTATTTTTCAATTAATTTTTAACTGATTTTTAAAAAGTGAACATAAATTTGAGATCTGAATTTTGAAAACTAGATATGAAAATTGATTGTTATCACATTTGAGAAAACTGAATTGATTAAAATTTTATTTTAAAAAATGATATCTTGATCAGTTCTCATAGCTTTAAAAATATTTATTTTTAAAAAATCGAATCAATTCTCTCAAGTGTTGGGAAAATTTGAAACTGACAATTCTCATTTAAAAAAAATAGAGACCCACTCAACACTATTATTTACCATCATTTGCTTGGTATCTTTTACTCTTTTGAAGCACAAGAGTAGACCCAGCCACAATGAACCAGCCACCCCCCCAAGTCAAGCTCAGTGATGGAGGGCTCACCTGCACACCAGTGGGTTTCACCTAGTGTTGTCCGGTTACCTGGATTCACCGGGTAACTGGACCTGGTTCTAGTTCCAGTTAACCAGAACCGGGCCATAGCCCAGGAACCACCCCGAACCGGAACTGGGGTTCTGGGTCGCCAGGAAAACCGGGTGTGAACCGGACCCCGATTCCACATGCCCAGTTAATCGAAATCAAAACTGGTTTTCAGTTCCTTTTGTAGTAGAGGATCAGAATCGGACCGGGTTTGAAGAGGTTTTCTTCAAAACCTCTAGTTTCTGTTCCCTGTTAGGGTTAGGTTTAGTAATTTTTTAGGGTTTGGGTTAAGGTTAGGGTTTTGGTTTTGTTTAGTTGTTTGTTTTGTGTTTTGCATTTTGTGATATTGAGTTTGAATCTTTGAACTTGCATATGTCATCGCCTCTTGCTTCTTCTTCTCCTATGTTTGTTCATGTTCTCTTGTTTCTTAATTAAGGAAGTTATTGTGATTGTTGGTGATGGTGGTGGTTGTGGTCACGATATTCATCTTCTTGTTTCTTGCTACAATATGGCAAGCATCAAGCAGCAAGTAAGTTTTTGTTGTTCTTCATCATTGTGATGTTCTTGATCTAAGTCATCTTGGCATTTTGCTTTGCTCCTTGTCATGATGTTCATGATCGTAGTCAAACGCTTGGATAGCGGCATTTGCCTACATAAGCTCAAGATTTTGATCAAAATTAGGTTTCCTTCCCATGTCATTCTCTTCTAAAAAACTTTGGAATTCAAGCATGTAATTTTATTATGCTATGGTAGGCAAACCACCTTGGCCCTTTAGGCTTGCATGCCAAGTCCTCAAGTTTGGGCTATAGCCTAAACAATAACGAATACCTTGGGCCCCATGGTCCAACACTATGTGTTAAACCAAAGCCAAGGTATTGGTTCTTATTTGATGTTTTTTTTGCGACAATTTCATTAATATGTGAGATGAGGGTTGATTGTTTGACACCTGATTCCGGGGTGAAAACACATTAACGTGGAATACATAATCTTATCGCAACTTGTTGGATTGATCAATCATGGGCCATGGAATAAAATGAAAATGAATAATATGTGAAAAGGACTCAAAAAAATAATATTACATGTGATATGATCACATTGTATGCATTTCAATGAATAGATTTTGACTTACCATAACATATTGGACTTTTGAAATGTCAAAAACCTTGCAAATCACAATCCATATCATATGATTATGGATTCATTATATTTACTAAATTGTTTGATTGATTAAATTTTTTTGACATAGAAAATAATGTGATGCCATTAATACAAAGGAAGACAATTTTGAAAGATTTTGAAAACCATAAATTGATATATACAATGAAATATGGATTTGTTTATTAAATTCTTTTATTCATTTAAATTAACAGTTCAACTTTTCTTTTTAAATGTAATTTTTTTATATAATTATCTATCATTGATAAAATCTAAAACTTTAAAAAAAAATTATTTAGCTTTGCCATATGACTTCTGTAATATAGTGTATTCTGCTATAATGTATATGAATTTTTATTTTAACACTAGTATGGACTCCACAGATGTTGGAAAGTATTCCACCTCAATGTGCTTTTACCTTCTGGCAAAATTCAAGACTTTGATAGTGAGTTCCAAATCTTATAACAATGCATGAAAGCCCAAGTGGTAGGTGTTTTGGAACCTTTACTTTCTTTTATGGTTGGTTTCCAAGCTTATAGGGCTCACAACATGTTAACCATGATGCTAGATCTTTGTTATAAGGGGTTGGGGTTGGTCATTAACTATGTTGGCAAGGAAAGGGCTCTTGGAATTGCAAGTGAGTATGACATGATGGTATTATTCTCGCTCCTTGTATCTACATACAAAGTTTTAAACCCAAATGATGTAGGTGATAAGGGCCACATACTTCTACATCCCAAGGCGCACAATCCATTAGTTAATATGATTCCTTAGGTATTGTTGAGGACATGGCCTTGTTAACGGTGAAAGAATGATTAACCCATTTGAAGATCAAAAAGGTTACTGTCGAGGAATGCAAAGATCACTTAGGTTGGTGGAAAACTCATGAGGTACAATTTTCTTACATTGGGTTTGTAGCCCAACAAATCCTCAAGATTGTTGGTTCACAAATCAAAACAAAATGAGTGTTTAGCATTGCCGATATTTGCATCAATTTATAGAGTCTTGGTTCGGCATGGACAATCTTGAAATGATTATAAGCATCTACAAGAATTGGCTAGGTGATGCCCGCCTTGGTGGTTTTCCAAGCATGGAGAAATTCATGCAAATGGAGGAAACCCTAATGAATGAAAACGAGGGATCATTGCATCACTTGGGCTCTTGGAGTTGGATGAACCCAACTCTAAGGTTTAGGTATGCTTTCTTTTTTGTTTCTTGCATATTTCAAATTTTCTTTTTCCCCAAAGTACTTTAAACCCTAAGAGGTCAATTTGTTTAACTTGTTAGGTGGTGTTTTAGGTCTTTGGAGCAGTGATTACATTTTGGCTCTCGGAGTTGGATGCTCTTGCTCTTGATTCTCACATCTTCCAATTTTTTTTCACCATATCCCTATCTATAAATTGATGGGTGGAGCAACTCTTAAGGAGAGTATTTTACTCCTTTGTGCTTTATCTTCTATTGAAATTGTTCTTAAGATGAAACACAAGTATCAAAAGGTTATAGTTTGATGATCATTTTCAACTGTATTGAATGAACATAATTTAATTGTGAAAAATTTGGGAATCATCTTGTTTTTGCAGAGATTCATACAGCTACTTCTTCTCATGCAATTTTTGTTGCCATTTTGTTTGAAGGGAACATCATGTTCTCTTCATTTGAGAGCTACTTCTTCTCGTGCAATTTTTATTATGATTTTGTCTGAACCAGATTTTCATGTTCTCATTGAGCTTCTTCTTTTTGGGCAGTCTTTGCTTTGATTCTGTTTGAAGGGGAATATCATATTCTCTCCATTTGAGAAGATCTTCTTCTCCCACAATATTTGGTTTAATTTTATTTCGAGGGAAATATCATGTTCTCATTGTTCACTTCTTCTCATGCAATCTTTGTTGCTGTAGTTCTGTTTGAAGGGGGATTTCTATTGTCTCCTCATCAAGCTTATCCTTATGCAATCTTCATTTCTGTGCACATTTGGTTCATTTCACTTTGAGAAGAGCTGCATCAGAGATTGGCATCCAAAAGTCTGCACATAATTAAGTTCCAATTTCAGCTTAACAGCTTCAACGCTTGAAGATGACAAGGCTAACAACCTTCTATATGAGATTTTTACAACCTCTAAAGTGTCAATCAACAGGCAACAATCAGATCTATGTTTGCCTGGTGACCTCCCTGCTACACTACCTCAGATCCCAGGGAGAGCCAAGTAGTCATTAACAAAAGGTTGCTAAAAACTTTGATCATGTTGCTTGTCAGGCCCAACATCTACAAGATACTCGTATACTCTATTGGAGACAGAGTTGCTAAAACAAAATTTCTACTCAGGAAATTCTGGAAGACTGCAGACAAAACAAAATTTGCATGCTTGTTCCAGCAACTCAATACAAATGCCAGGGAATTCCCCAAAACAAATCTTCGGTATTTTTGGACTATCAAATTTAGTCTGTATCTGTTTGACCTTTGCCTGTAAACAGAGAATGGAAATCAAGATAACCACTTTGTCAATGGATAGAGCATTTGTCTGCCACAAGATGAACTCTTGGTCTGCTGATGAAGGGCAACAAAATTTTTGTTCTTATTAGGCTCCCTGTGGTTTAGCTGAAGTCACCACAATATCCTCATGTGGCTTCATTGCAGGGAACAGCAACACTTCCTGAGATAATGAACCACACAGAACTTCAGTCTACAACAGTACCATCACACAAATTTCCTTGGCCCTTCTGAGCTTTAATCCACTATCTTTCCTCAAATTATGAAAAATAAATTACTTAAACATCAAACCATACAGTGGGATCAAGACAATGACACAAGTTATTTCCTCACACCTCTTATCCACAAATGTTAAGAGATTATGTCCAGATGATTTAACAAGCAAAAGAAAGTAGGTGCAAAAATACTGCAACTTTAGAAGAGAGTTGGAATAAAACCTTGATGTTTTGCGAATCAGTTAGCATCATGGTGAGCCGATCTATACCCATGCCCCAGCCTGCAGTAGGAGGCAGCCCATACTCCAGCGCAGTACAGAAGGTTTCATCTATTTGCATTGCCTCATCATTACCCTTCTCCTTATCCTGCATTATCTCACATCCACAGCACTCTTTTCTGTCATCTCTCCAAAAACAACAAAAGACATCCTAAAACACTCAATCTGAACTCCCCAAACTCATTACTGCACATGTAAGCCCTGTGTGAGACTCCAATCATGTTATTGTCAAGTGTAATCCATTCACTTATCCAAAGCCAACAGGTCTGATCAGCCAAAAGTCACAAATTCCAGCAGACAATCAACAGGCACTCTGAATCTTGGAATGTACAGGTCTTCATACCCCACTGGCAAATATTATCAAACAGAGACAAGGCCTGAAGGCTACCTTTACTTGATCAGCAAATCGTTCACGCTGAACCACTGGATCATTCAGCTCAGTATATGCATTACACACCTGTATCCACATGAACCAACAAGCAAACAGCATGCAGACTATAGTTACCAATGTGACCAAGTAAGACATGTCGAAACCTGAGAGTCCTCAAGTCCCATCACCAATAAGATCCAGAGAAAAAAATCTGCTTCCAGATCCTTCAAATAGGAAAACTGTCGAGAAACTACAGGTCAATCAACATTGATGATCACCAAATAACATTCCATACCTCATGCTTGTTCACAAAAAGCTCAAAACGCTCTGTAATGCCAGGTATAGACCGATGCCACTTGGCGAGCGGACTCATGATCTTTGGGTGATGCATAATGAATGCAGGGTTCACACATGTCTCCTCAACAAAGTGGCCAACCAGCTGCAATCAACATGATCCACAAACTCTACTTACTTTTCATCAAGAAACCCAAAACAGAGGTCTCAACTGGTCATGTGCACAAGGACAAACATTGGTTATGCATAATGAAATATACCAAGATTTTCTTCAGAACAGGTCTAAGGGTGTAACAAAAAACCTCGAGGAATGTATTCCATATTTTGATTAACTTCTACATGCATACTGAGCCTGTGCTGGGATGCAACACAATGAAATGGCAAGAGAGAGGCCTACCTTATCCAGAAGTCGGCTGGTTGTGTGAGGAGGTGGACACTTCACATCAAACCTTTCACATGCATCTTGCAAGTACTTGTTGGTCTCCTCAGATTCCAAGTCATTTGGAAGCTTGATTTGTCCATTAGAAGTTTCCTCAAGGCCCTCAATCATGGGAATTCTCCTGTATGGCAACAGGTCATGCTTAAGAGTCCTGAATCCTTACAAGTGGGCAATCACAGGAAACCAACACATGAGACCATTGAAAACATTATCAAACTTAAAATACCTGAAAGGGGGAGTGAAGTCAATCTCAATTGGAGGTTGGTCACGTCCATTTGAATGACACAAGATCTTATAGCCCCCAGTTATTTCCTTCACTATTCCTGCAACATTTCATCTGCAGATGTTCAGAAAGAATAGACCCTGCAAAGGAAAGTGAAGCAAAAGCCCTGCTTGTCCATCATGAGAACAAAAATGATATGAGCTCTGATCAAAACAACCACTTGAACTTTCATCACCACAGCTACCACATTTATGCTAAAGGCTTAAAAATCTTAAACTTGCACACATCATACTTTACAAGACTTTCTGTGGAAAATTGAGGTACTGAAGACTCAATCCCACTTCTCATGAGGATGGATGAAGTCTCATACCAGATAGCAGTTCCTCAGTCACTTTCATCAAATCATTGTAGTCTGCATAAGCCCAATAGAATTCACACATGGTAAACTCAGGGTTGTGTGTGAGATCAAGGCCCTCATTTCGAAACTGCTTGCCAATCTCATAGACTCTGTCTAATCCTCCAACAATCAGCTTCTTGAGAAAAAGCTCAGGGGCAATACGCATGTAAAGATCCATATTGAGCTCATTGTGATGTGTCACAAAGGGCCTTGCAGATGCACCGCCAGGAATCATATTCATCATGGGTGTCTCCACCTACATACACATTAGAAACAGTTAGAAGGAGTAGCATACCATTTACCATATTTCTAAGATCACCTCATGATTGAGAACAAGGAGAAGCTACCAATTGTCAATGAACAAACTAGTAGCAGCAAGAGTACCTCAAGGAATCCCCGTTCATCCAAAAATCGGCGAACATAACGAATGATTTGTGCTCTAGTACTGAAGACCTCGCGCACTTCAGGGTTGATCATGAGGTCAAGATACCTCTGCCGATAGCGGGTTTCCTATTCAAAAGATACAGATGTCACTTTGAGCTGTAAGGTTGTTCACATGTGTCTGCTGCCACTCTAATTGTTAAGCAAATTCATTGGAAAGTATGTTCAAACCAAGATCAATTTTCCTCACCCACAACACAGTACTCTGACACTTCTGACTATGACTGAAATGTTATCACACTAAAGACGACCCTCTAGATTAAGTTCACACCATTGTTGCTGTCCAAGCACCAAGGTAAAGCAAAACAGCCAAACAAAATGATCCATGTAGGGTTTGAGTGCCTGAAACTGGAAATCGCAGTGGAGTGAAATATGTATACCACCATATTGAGAAAGTTCCACAAATGCACAATCAACATACCCTAGAAAGCTTAGGCCATGAAATATCTATGAGATTGCAGAGAAAACTCCAAGACCACACTTTATAGGTCACCATTCTGTCAGTCCCAGCAAAACTAACACCAAAACAACAAAGTGCAGCCATAGCCTTATGAGTGTCACTCACAATGTGTCAGACCAGCACCTTCATCATGAGTAGCAGTGATGAGCTGCCATGACTCCCCACTGAGTACATCAGCTCCCAATTTTTCATACAATATTCTGCCCAAAGTTTTGGGCAAACAATCATAAAAATATCTGCTTACACCAGGATGACATGCAGATCTATTCACCTGATCTTTCAGTATGTAACGGTCAAGATTCCTTGGTACTCCTGGACGCCATGCCTCGGGAACAATATTCTCCTTATGTTTCGTAAGCTGTTCATAAGGTAAAGCAGAACGCCATGCAGGTTATACAACAAATGAATCACTCCCTTTGTCAATCTTTGTGCATCCAGTACTAAAACCAACCTTTGCCTCATTTACTCATATGCCACATTAGGCCACAAATCCTGGGACCTCATCCCAAATATGTACCTGGCTCTTGCCAGCAGCATTAGCAGCAGAAGCTTGCCCCTTAGGAAGCATGTGCAGACAGTATGATAGAACTGCAATAGAACTTGGAAAGATGCTCAATTCTCCAGTCTTACTCTTCCCTGCAAGAACAATACAACCACACACATATTTGTGCAATTAAAATCCAGGATATCCTTCTGTCAAGGAGAGCATGCAGAATGAGAAGGCAAGAACCTTGCATTGCTGTCACCTCCAGTTCAAAATATATGAAATTGCACTACTGCTCGATGATATCAGTTTGGTGATAAAAGGAAGTTCCTTGCAGAGAGAAATTAATGGAAGCTATGACTAACAAAGTTCAAATACCTGGGTATCCTTCTATACCCACAATGTCACCCCTCTTGATTCCAGCATGTAATTTTCCATACTCTGTCTCATTCAAGCCAGAACACCTGCAATCCAAGCTTCCCACATGAAAATGTAGGCCTGATATGTCATAGAATCTTTATACTAACCTACCTTTCAAATGACACCTCTCCATGCTTCCTGAAGCAAATCCAGGTGTCTACACACTCTCATTTAGAAATCACAAAAACACGAGTCAAATCTGAAAGGGCACTCTCTAAGGAAAACCTGCCACAATATACAGAAAGTCTTGGAGCCAACCAGGTGGACTTCACCCGCAGCATTTTCAACAGAATATATAAACCAATCGCAATGTGCAAAGGGATGCAAGATGTGCAAGGAATTGCAAACCAAGTTCCAAAGACATAGCACAAATAGCATCACTCACTCAGGATATATCTCAAGCCTTTATTGATTAATTCCAAGGTCATGAGCAACTCACCTGAGCTCAGCAAAAACCTGAATTTTGACACCATCACCATGCAAATCGTAAAAATGCAAGCTTGTTCCTGAACTTCTCTTGCTCAGAATTCTTCCTGTTACAGGCCAATACTCAAAATGGATAACAGCAAGATTGCAGTCTTTTACCAACCAGAATCTTTCTTGATCTACATAACACAAATTTGACTGTCAAAAACTCACAAAAATCTTAAGTTTGTTGCCAAGGTGCTTGGCTGTAGCTTCAACTGATCAAATTCTACTGCTCTTGGTATCAATTGGAGACCTACCTGCTACAGACACAATCTTATCCTCAAGACGCTGTGCAGCATCAAGCTTGGAATAGGTCTTCACAAATTCAGGAAGACGCATTGTGGTCTGAAACTTGTGAGGGTACGGGTTGATGCCTTTTGCCTTGAGTTCCCCCAAAACCTGTAATCTATTTCGAGTATATTGCTGCGCTCATGACAAAGAGATGCATGACGTGCATAAGTTAGAAAGACTCAGCAACAGACATCATCCACCACCATAAATGCAACATGGTGATTGTAAAAAAAGAACAGTCCTGAAAGAACAAAGGCCATGCATCCTGGTTACAACATTACATGTAAAACCCTAGACCCCAACCACATGGAATGAAGAAACAATCTCCTTTTTTTGGGACTGCCTTACAGTGGGATCTATCTCTTGTTCTTCATGTTCAGCCTGCACTTTTGCAGATGGCTTCCTTGCACTAGCCTCTGCTTCTGCCTGTAATGTCACGTATAATCAGAAGAAAGGTCAGATAAAAGGAACAACAACCAAACTGCTGCTATAAGATTCTCCAAAAACTCCTTCAGTGCTTCCTTTAATTCTTCATAGAAACCTTTTCCGTAATAGGAACTATTTGTGATCCTTCTTCTTTACCTTCCTCCTTGCCTCTTCCTTCGCTTCAGCTTGCTTCTTCATCTTCTCGAGCTTCTTCAACGCACTTTAAACACCAAAACCAACACAAAAATGTTAAAGAAATCAATTGAGAGACAACGAAAGCGACAAAGGATAGCACAGTGAAAGTACTCCAACATCGTGAAAAAAAATAAATTCAAGAATTCTTTGCTTTCTTCTGGTACACAGCAAGGCAGGCGTAGAACTAGAAAGAGACGGAAATCTTACTTCTTGCTCAGAGGCTCCCCGGAGTCGAGTGGTGAGGCAGCATGGTCCACAACATGGTCTGCATTGGCGTCATCCATAGCTGGTCCTCCTGGCATAGCCGCAAGGAAAGAAGAAGGGATTGCGCGTGTAGGAGGAGGAGGAGGCTAGAGAGGTTGCGGCTGCGAGAGCAGCTTCTATCAGCAGCAGCAGAGTGCAAACCTCCCACACACACCGCGCAACACAAAAGGCGTTAGGGTTTTTAGGGTTTTTAGGGTTTTATGTTTTCTTTATCCTAAAGAGCTTTTTCCTTTTGTCCTTTCTTTCAATATCAATGCCTCTTTTGAGCCGTCTGCTTGCCCTTTGTTTCTTTTTCTCTCCTTTCTCATGTGCTTTCTTTTATTTGAAGCTTGGCAGGGTTTCATCATACAATGTTATTATCTCAGACGCTTGATCTCTTACTTAAGACTAGTGTAGCCTTTGCTGGTGGCTCAAGTGTGAACTGGTTAAACAATTAACTTTTCCTTTCAAAACCATTTTTTCAATTTAATTGAAATTCCAATGACAACATTTACTCAAAATTCAATATTTCTCACACCTTAAGTCTAAAAAATTTCAAATCGTTTTCATAAAATCGTATTCATCGAAGGCTTTTGAACAATACTAAAAGTGCACTCAAATTCCTTTACAGTGTTTAGTTTTGATTTAAATGAATTTTCAGTCAAAACATTATTCAATAACTTTTCCATAAATACCTCAAAACATTATGAAACCAGATTGGTGCACCCCTACTCATCAAGGGCATTCGAATGGTACCAAAAGCATGGCAAAGAGAGTCATGGTTTGGGAGATCTCAACATGACAAACAAGGTGTGTTTCACACATTGGCCTTGCCATATATATGGTTTTATATGCAAGAAGAAAAAACAATTCATGCAATTGATATTTTTTTACTCATATATTAAAAGAAGCAAAGTCATGGGTCTTTATGTCTTTTTTTCTTTTGTTAGGGAAGCAAAAGCGAAATACATGGTTTGGTAATTTGAATACAAAATATATTGGTTTATGGTTAATAAGCTTCTCTACTTTTTGATTGACATGTTGTTAAAATGACATTATTTCATATATGGTTTAATTGTGAATTGTGAATTGTTATGCTTTCTAAAAAGCTCAAAGAAAGTTTACGTTAATACATATAACCTATTAGTTGTTTTGATGATGTCATGTTTTTCAATATGTCCACATTAAAATCACCTATGAATATTGTCGAGCAATGATGTGGAGCTTTTATATAAATGTCTTTTAATAGTTGAAGAAAACTTTGAATATGTGTCAAGTAGGGGTCTTATAAATAGCAACAACATGAATTCCTCTTCTTATGTTAATGTTGAAGGTTGCTGCAATAATTTCAATACCATTTTAATAATATGTTTCATGTGTATGTAATGTGTTATTTGCATTGTAAAACATAATAATGCCATGTCCATCATAACATGACAAAATTGAAAACTTGTGTTTGTTAATGTCACAATACATTCAAATTCCATACCTTTTTTATTTGTGTTTCATTAAGACATAACATATGTGATGATTGTAAATTAGGGTTAGCAATTATATCATGGTAATGTTGATTGAGAGATCAAGTGTTTAAAGATTAAATAATTAGATATAAAGATCAAAAGTTTTTCAAGATTAGTAAAGGTAATTTCATATTTTACTTGTATTTCTTGTACCTTTGCTGTGATAGGTGTTCAATTATTTTGAATGGTGGATTAATTTTCATATAGGATCTTGTTGATCATTCTTGTGTGTTGTCCAATTTTTGGGTTCAAAAATTCAAAAAAAAATTCAAATGTTACATGTGAATATATTGTAGTTTTAAAAATCATTTAACACAATTAACAAGTCCATTATTGGTGCAATAATTACATGCACATAACTCAATTAACATATTTGATTTCAAATGGAATTCATAATTTAATCCATTAGTTTTTCATGGATTTGTTTTAAATAATGTGAAGTTAGGTGGACACATGTCATGTTTAATATCTTTTGCTTGGAAATAAGAAATTGGACCTATTGTTTCTTCAATTTTTTAATTTTTTTTTGTGTTATCAAGTTGTTTTATTTGTATAAATGAGATGAGGAAATTTTGGAATAGATGGTGGAGATCTTAAATGTAATTTGTTAATTATATCAATATCTTGTCGTGTTTAATGAACTTCTCTAAATTTATTGAGGACTTCAATGAATTGTGTATCATGTTGTCGCATAACATGACATAATTCATAACACTTTATTTTGTTTTGCCAAAATTAATGCCCTTAAGTCCTTCATCTGTTGGTTGAAATACACATGAATCACGAATTGGTGGCATTTGATGGAAATCACTAGTTATCAAAACATCTAAATTTTCAAAAAAACCTATTATGTTTATGTTTAATTATTCATAATCTTTTATCAATGAATGAAAACATTTGATTACTAATCAATGATATTTCATCTAACACAAACAATTATAATTGCATATATTGTTTTGCCAAAACATCATGTCTTTCATCACTTAGTGATTTAAAGTCATTGATTGATTTGTTTAATGGAATTGATTATCTTGAGTGCAATGCTGATCTAGTGATATTATATGCAACTTTTCTTGTGTATGCCATATTAAAAACTGTTTGTTTTGATGGATCTAAATCCTTGTTTTGTTTGAGGTAATATTGTATAAGACCTTGAATAATCACCATTAAAGTAAATGTTTTTCATGTTCCTACACTTCTAATCAAAAATATGGATAAAGTTCCATTTGGATTCATTTGTTTTTTATACAAAATGTCATAAAAAAGGACACATTGTTCTTCATTTAATGAACAAACCATGCTTGAAAACATGAAATATGGATGGATTTCATCTTTAAGTAATTGCAATGAATCAAACTGAAAATTGGTTGTTATTTGCTTTTAAATTCACATGAAATTCTAAATATATGTCACAATTTTCCACACCATGGAGATTTGGTTTGATAACATCTAATACAAAATTTGTGTTTCTTTTAAAAGAATTGATATGGTCTTCATAATTTGGAAAATTTTCCATCCATAATGTGTCCTTGTTTTCAACAACCAATCTATTTATTATTAACTCTATTACGTCCCAATCAACTTTTGTAATGTTTGTAGTTTTAACACCAAATGTATTCATGAATTTATTTTGAACTGATTGAATGGACAATTCTTTTGTTTTATAAACATCATGCCAAGTTGAATATGTTTGCTTTTGGGACATTTTATTCATTACAAAAGGTGAAAATAATAATAGCAATTCTTTAGAATGGTTTTTAAGATCTCTGTGTTTATTGAAACCAACTCCATGAACAACATTTGATTTTTTGTATTTTTTTAAGGTTTTGATATCATAATTTGTAACAAATTGAATAAGTGAAATATGAATAATGAAGTAGGTCAATTGATATATGAATTAATTATTGATGAACATCATATAATTGTGGCAATGAATGGCAATTTTTTCAACATGTGATGAGGTTTCAAAATGAAAGCTCTTTCTAAGGATGTATTAATAAATTAGAATGATCTTGATGCATGGTGTAATGGTAATGAAAGTATTAAATAAACACCTAACTATGCAAACATTTGTTGAACATTAAAACAAACAATACCCTTTTGTTGAATGCGTTGAAAAGTTTCTAGTTTTTCTTACCTTACAATTTTCAAGCATGGTGTGTAATTATTTTTATCTACTTTGGTTAGATAAGATGTATAATAACTTGATGTAGCATATGGATCCAACATGAATTGTGCATTAGTATTTGTTTGCCAACGTTTACCAATAGATCTTCCATATGCATTTGTATATATATCTTTTGGATTTTGTTTTTTAAAAAAATGTTGGTTTTTGTAATCTAGATCTCAAAGTTAACGTGTAAGTTTGTTCCTCCATTTGTAATATGTTTAGAAAGTCATCAAATGATATGTCTTGTCCCATGTCCATTTCATTTAATTTGTTAAAAATAAATTGTGTTTTGAGTTGCAATTTTTTGTTTGGATTTAATAATGGACATAATATTTGTGTGCTACAAAGTGGTGATAATGGGAAGTGAAACCTACACACAAGTTGGTTTTTTTCATGACAAGGTCGTTATGATGGTGAAGTTAGCTTTTACATAAATTTACAAACAATAAAAATTTGTCACAAGTTACATAATTATCAACAAATGATTGTATTTCATCAATTGATTCCATATATCAATGCATCTTTTATCCATAAAAGTCCATGATCGTATTCACTTCCTCTAGCTTGAAACTTTGTTACAAAAAAATAATCTTATACTTGTTTAAATAATGTATTTGTTGATTGTAATAACTTGTAAAAATTTTCATTCTATGGTCATAATATCATGCACCAGTTATTAGATTTCCCTTAACAAGTTCATAAATATGTTTATCTTCATGTTGAATGTGTGTACTACTTATGTTATGAGAATCTTTTAATTCATGAAATATTTCTATTAAATTTACCCATTTGCTTTCAGCATTTGTGAAAGTGACAACAAATGTTAGGGGTCCAAGTTGACAAATCATTACAAAAACATTTTTTCTAAGGTGGTGCAAATAATCTAGAAAAGTACAAATACTTTTAATTTCCCTACATCCTAATTTTGAATTCAATATCTTATGTAAATTAGGTTTATCAATAACATTTTTCATAATAAGATGTTGGCCTCGTAATTGTGCCTTACAAACACAAACCCAAGATGATGATAGAACAAAATGAATCAAAACTTTGATGATTTTAAAAAATACATTTGCCATGTGATTTGCAAATTTTTTATTTACACTAATTAATTTTGCTTTTACAAATTTTTGGTAGGAAAGATTTTGATTATAATTCAAATGATTATGTTTTTCCAAAAACTAAAGTACTTACGTAATTTTATTGTTCACACTTCACATTTCAAAATAACCCTAATGGTGGGAATTTTTCACTAAGAACCACAAAAATAAACTTCCATGTGTGATCAAATATTTGTTCAATTTTTTAAAAAAATTGTATTAATGAATTTATTGGTGTATTTTCTATTACCTCTTCAAAATAATCCATGTATTATCCTTATTTATAGCATTATCAAATTTTGTAGGTTCATTTTTATTATTATCTTATTTGATTCAAATAAGTTTGCACAATTTTTTCTTATTGATAACTTTTGTTTCTTTGTAAATTGGGGTATTACAAAAATCATGCAATGCTTTTCATTACGACTTTAGGTCACACATAACTTGACAAATAAGTAGATTTATATTCCAATTTTCTTTCAATGCAAACCATAATTGTTGATTCACAAGTTACAATAAAATAGTTTGTATTTTGTTAACATTTGCTGGAACATTAACAATACCACTTTGAATGCCATATTGACCCCAACCATGTTTAATTGGTAGAGTTGTGCAAATGCCATTCGGGGTGCTACAAAACGTTCTTCTAATTGATTTTATGCAATAACAAAAGAAATTTTGCTTTCATTATAGATGTGTTTACACATTAAAATGACACTATTAATTTTGTTAGTATTCAATAATTGTTAGCAACTCTTGCAAATTAACACAATATCAAGTTATAATGTTTTATCAATAGGAATGATTGATTCCATTGGTGACATTGATTTGATCTTTCTTACCCCCATAATTTGCATTTTGTTCCATAATCTTCAAATGTGTTGTAATATTTGGTTGTCATTAAGATTTAAGTTATAATGTGAATGTTGGAAATTTTTAATTATGTTTTGAATAAATTGGTTTGTGTTGTCGGTTAACATGGATTGTAACGTTGCATTTGGACATTATATTTTTTCATTTGAATCTTTGTCTTTTGTTTACTAAATTTAACGCTTGAGATGTTTTGTTTTTGAAATTTTTGTTTTTGTTAATTTCCTTTATCTTTTTTGTTATTTTTCATTTAAATATTTTGTTGATGTTATAAATTTGGTTTTATCATGTTTTCATCATTTTGGAATTTGTTTATATTTATGTCTTCCTTTACATCATAATTTAGATTAACATTTTGATTATGAAGGTTTTGTTCTTTTGTTGTTAAAATAGAATTTTTGTTTTGAATTGTAATTGGGATAATGTATTTATATGCAATTTTTATTTTATTTTTTTTGGTCGTAAATATTTCAAATGTCATTGTACTTGAATTGGATTTAAATTTATATCTTTACATCATTCATAAAATAACTTTGTAATGTTTTTTATAATGAGGTTAGGAAAGTTTTTATCAAGTTCAAATAAATATTCATCTTTAGTGTCCAAGGTTTTGATTTTGGATGTTTGAAAATAATTAATTTTTTTTTTTTCAATCATGTCCAATGTTGATTTATTTGTCAAGGTGTTAAATTCAAGTTTGCATGTTCTTTTTGAAATGTAATTATTTGAGTTGTTGATAGTGGGTTTTCAAGTTTTATATTGGTCATAATTTAAGAGTTCAAATAATTTATTAATTTTATCCATAACTTAAGAGTCCAAATAACTTATTTATTTTGGAACATTTTTTTGTCTTTTGAATTTTTATCAAAAAAATGTTCAAGTTGTTTGAATGGTCTCTTTGTTTAAGATAATATGCAAAGATTTGATGAATTTTGGTTGTAACTTATTTGTTCTTTTTCTAAAGTTAAATCATAGAAGGATGGAACAGGTTTTCTTTTCAAATGGAATATTATTGTTAAAATTTGGTCCCTATTTTGTTTTTGAAATTTCACTTTGCAAATTGGATGAAATTATCATTTCAATAGGTTCAAAATGTTAATTCCCAAAAGCCAAATGCATTAAAAATGTTGGATTATATTCTTCTTCACATTCCATCATTATTCTAGCACTCATTTTGTAACATACATATATTGATCTTTGTAAGTATTGTGATATCCAAAAGACTGTTATCAAATCTCCCCAAAGGCCACAATTAGTTGTATTTCGTGACATTTTGTTGAAATATGTTTCTTTAGTTGAAACTTGGTTGTTCTGTAAGTCATGCAAATTTTTTGGATTCAATTCTAATTGTCTATAACACATGGCAAGTGGTGTTTGCATGAGCAAACAATTTCTAAAATAATTTATAGCATTAATTTATAATGAAAAAAAGGGGCTCCAAATTTTTTAACATATATGATATAAAATCAAATAAATAATCACTAGCTTTATACACATAATTAGAAATACTCTTAATTGATATGAATGTAAAACATCATCAATATTTGTACATGATTCCATGTTTATTATTTTAATATCAATTATCAAAATGTGAAAATTTGAATAATTTGATGATTAAAATTTATATATTTTGAATTTGGTATATGCATTGAGGTTTAAGGTTAATATCAAAAATCTAATAAAAAATTAACTATCATAATTATGACCAGAACATAAAATGTCAAAAGATTTGACTAACAAACATTTGGAAGATTGCATGGAATATGTGTTTTGTAAAAATGATTCAAAATCGTAAAATGATAGTTGAATAGATTATTTAACCATTGTAACATTAGTAGAAATCTTCAAATATATGACTGAATTTATAACTAATATTCCAATCATAAAGGACAAAAATGATTAATAACTTTAAAGCTATTATGAAAAAGTTGTTTACAACAATAGTCATTTAGTACATGATGTGGAAATTATCATCTATTAGTCATACAAGACATATGTGAAGTCATTAGTGATAGTTTAATCATTGTTTAATTGTTTTTTATCATTTATAAATTAGACCCAAAAACTTGGGGAACATTATTTTTGAAATTTATAATATTTATCATTATACATTTATTATATATGTAATATAACATAATATAAATATTTATTTCTATTTTTAAAATCTCTTTATTTTTCATTTTATCAATTATTGACACATGTCACCACCTAACCTAGGTAGTCATTTGTGAAGTTTGATTTTTGGACCTCAAGGATGGAGTTCAACTCCTTTACCACCAAGCCACCCCATTTGTTGTGTAAATAATCTAATGTTTATTCTATTTAAACCCAACTTCATTTAAACATTACACAAAACTTCAAATTTAATAATTCATATCTTATTCATAAATTTTCCAAATGAAAAAAATTGAAAATTTATTCACAAATTTCTTTCACTAATGTACACAACTATATAATTTATTTTAAAAAAATTTAAATTCAATTCAAAAGAAAATTATTTGAATTTTGTTATTGAATAACATTTCAATGACCATGATTTGGAAAAATTAAATTCAAACACATGATGTGTAAATGAAAAAACCTTTATGGCTAATGCATGAATAAATAAAATATATCTTTCATATTTGAAACCTTCATTTGGTTTAGGAATTTATATTTACAATTTTGTTTCCAATATATCATAATTTTATTAATAAATTTTAATTTAGGTGTATGAATCCATATAAATTATCCACATAAAATATTTATTAATGGATCAGAAGTCAATTATATATATAATGATTTAATATTAATCATATTAAATATAAGAAATATATTTAATTTAATATTAATTAATTAGTATAAAAATATTGACTATTTATCTGAAATTATAATTTTTATTCAATTTTTACACATATAATTATAATATAATTGTGTAATAATATTTTTTACACGTGTAAAATAATAATTTTATTTTTGTACATATATTATATAATTTTTAATTTTAATTTATGGTAAAAAAATAATGTAAAAATAAATTATATATTTCCCACATCTTAAATTTTTATTTTAAAAAAATTAAAGCAAAAAGAATATTTATAATATATCATACTTTTACCATTAAATTTATTTCAATGTTTAGTATTTAATTTAATCACCTTGAATATTTAAAATGGATTATATATCAAGTATATTTTAAAAAAATGTAATAAACATTTTTATAATACCTATATGTATAATGTTAATAAAAGTTAGTTCCTTACATGTTGTAATTTGTTATGTTCATTTGTACTCATATTAAATTACTAAGAATCATTTTTGAACCATTGTAAAACAATTATAAAACCACATTATTTTTGTAATGACACATCATTTTGTTTACGTCATTTTTATAGTTATTCTTTAGTCATGTTTGAAAATGATTTTATCTTAATCACATTTTCAAGTGATATCTTGAATATATCCACATCATTTTGTCATCAATCATGGATGTTATATGGGTGAAAACCTATAATGAAAAATCGATGTCATCTTCCTATTACCACATCATCATCTTTTAATCAAATGCATCACTAATATATATGACTACAACTTTTTCCATATAGGATTTGAAATATTATGTTATGACTATAGTCAATTATGTAATTGTTTGGGACATCTAGTCATTGATTTCTTGGTTGCAAAGGACATAACTCCTTTTAATGTATGCCTTAACAATGATAAACTTTAAGTTCTAAAAGTTAAAAAATCCTTGAATCCAAAATTTTTAAAAATTTCAAAATCCTAACCCTAAAAACTCAAAAATTTAAAACCCCAAACTAGCAATCCATTTTCCATGAATCAACAAAAGAAAACAAAAGCATATGTATAAGGAAACAAAAAATTATCTATAAATTTTTAAAAAATATGTTGTATAATGGGATTACAATGTTTTTAAACTTGATATTACTTATTTTATTTTCAAAGAAATACCTATATAAACTAATAGGATATGAATAATCAATTACTATGTAAGCACAAACTTATAATGAAGATACAAAAAAAATGACCATTATGAGGTTGGTGTTATTCTAGTTCATGGGAATATAAATAATAATCCCAATGACAATATCTATAATTTGCATTGTTCTCAATAGATAAACTTGAGCGTTCACCAAATCTGCACTTTAAAAAATCCAAATGTTCATCAATTTTGTAGGAAGTTGTTCATTTGTAAAATTCAAATTTTTCCTCTTGAAGAATGTTGTATCCAATGACCTCTTCTATGGGATTCAAAGAAAAATAACCGTGTGCCTTGATGTCCTTGAACTTTCGGAAATAATTTGCATGACTATTCTTGTACTCATGTAGAATGAACAAAAGTATGCTTGTAATTGTTTCAATCCAAAGACCTTTCAAAAAAAAGTATGGGTAATATTGTTTGTTTTTATGATCATGCACTAGATGGAAATCTTTTGGGGCACTTCTCAAATTCCCTTGCAAGTGTTATAGTAATAATTTGGTGAATTTAATAACAATTTCAAATTTGTAAAATTACATTTTTTGCAAACCATTTCAAAAGGTGCCATACTTGGAAATGTTAGAGTTAGCATGCCCAAGATCTGCACAAACAATTTTGGAATGTATCAAATGTTTTTACAAACTTCCACACTAAAACAAAACTATAAACCCACACACCTTACAAAAAAAATTGCACATAAAAGAAAAGAAGGTTAAACAAACATTCAAAATTACCTCCAAGTTTAGTTCAGAAACTTGTTTCATTGGTCAAAGCTTTGTGGACTAGTTTGAGTTGTTCATGAGCTTTTGTGTTTGGAATTAAAGTGAGGATGATGGAATTTGAGGTTGATATTAATTTCACCTCATCTTTCATAGTAGATGAAACATTTTTTAGAAGAATTGTGGTTGGTACATTTGTTGCAAACATATCTACCAACTTGTAAGTAGAAGAAAATTCTTTTCAAAGGGAAAGAGTTTTGATATCTTCCGATCGTGTCCTGTTAACATCAGAAAGTTTATATTTTTGGTTCATTAAACCATGAACTTGCATGACCATGACAATAATATAAGCAACATCATGTTGAACTCTATGAGCTATAAATTTTATAATCGAATGGTGACACATAAACATGAGTTGAATAGGGAAAATAAAAATTTCCACAATTTCAGTACAGATGAATTGGCATTAATTACATGAGGAATATTCCCATGCTTGTATTTTGATTTTGTTAGAAATATTATTCGTTTCTAATTCTCAATATTGATGAATGTGTTAAATATTCATCAAAAGGATGAATAATATTCACATAATTGTAGTAGTGAGGTTAGGGTTTAGAAATGGAAACTATTTAGGGCTTGCTAGCGGCTAAGGTTAGGGTTAGGGTTTGGTGGCGGCTAGGGTTAGGTAGCGGCTAGGGTTAGGGCTTGGTGGTAGTTAGGTTAGGGTTAAGTGGCGGCTACTTTAGGTTTAAGAGATAGTATATAATGGAGTGGTTTTGAATAATATTTCATTCTTTCCTTTCATGGTTTTTGAGTGCACATAGAACCTTCAAGCTTTGTTACTTGTTGCAAGTCATAGTTTTGTGATTGTAGCATTTGAAACATACAACCTTTGTAATCTTCTTGTTAGTTAATACAATTGTTCCATTTCATGAACCTTGAATCTTTCATTTTTTGCTTGTTTTCAAGTTGTTTCCAATAGGTTATGGGCCCACACCAAACAAGAGAAAAGACATTGTGTTAAAACAAGAAGTAATGAAAGATTTTGAGCTTGTATTGCATTAAAAAAAAAAAAAGAATCCTTTTTGAAAGAAGGAGTTTTAGTTTGCAAAGTGAGTGGGAGTTCATTTCCAAGTGGTGGCATACAAGGAGCTTGCAACTTTTCCAAGTGAGTGGGAGGTGTGGAAGAGACTTCTTTAAAGTGTTCTAGGATCTCAAGTGTGGAAGAGTGTTCTTCAAGTCTTTAAGTTTCAAGTTTTAAAGTTCAAAGTGTGTGAAAGAAAGTTTTTCAAGTTGTTGAGGGTTTCAACATTAAAGTTTGAGAAAGTGTGGAAGAGAGTTCTTCAAATTGTTGAAAGTTTCAACTTGCAAGATTAAGGTGTGTGCAAGAAAGGTTTTCAAGTTGTTAAAAGCTTCAAATTTCAAGTGTGTCAAAGAGAGTTCTTTGTCAATGTTATAAGTTTCAAGTCAAATTTCAAGTTTGTGCAAGCAAGTTTTTTAAGTGTTTGAAGGTTTCTTGTAAATGTTTTGTTTTGTGACATATAACAATTAAGTGGGAGAGATTTCAAGTGAGGTTTTCAAACATTAGCAAGTTTTTCAACTTGAAATTTTCCCACTTGCAATTCATTTGAATAGAAAAGACATAGAGTGTTTGTTTTAGCATTTGTGTTCAACAAAATGTCATCCTTCCAAATGAAGTCTTTGAAAGTCATGGAAAAGTTTGATGGTGGCAACTTTCACCTTTGGAAATTCAAGATGCGCATGATGTTTTCCAAGCATGGGCTTTGGAAGTTTGTTGATGGGAATGCAACAATTCCTTATGATGAAGATCAAATCATAGATTATAACAAAAAGATGACCAAAGCATTTGCATTACTTTGTGAACATCTCACGGATGCACAACTTGCACACATTCAATATTACGAAAATGTCAAAAGCGCTTGGGAGACACTTTGCGGTGTCCACCAAGCTAAGATTATCAAAAACAAGTTTTTTCGAAGGAGGTTCTTCACCATCAAAATGCATGAAGGGGAAGACTTACTTACGCACATCAACATGGTGAAGGTGCTTGCGGATCAATTACGCTCAATTGAGGTGAAGATTGAAAATGAAGACATGTAAATGGTACTTCTCATGAGCCTTCCCCCATCTTTTGATAACTTGGTCACAAGTTTGGAATCCATGTCCACCAAGGATGTTGACCTTTAATTCATCGTCACTCGATTGCTTCATGAGGTTTCTAAAAGAAAAAAAAGTGAAAGTACGGAAAATGCTACATTGCTTAACAAAACTCATAAGGCAAATGAAATGTTTTGCTTTTATTACAAGAAACCCGGATACTTTGTGAGGAAATGTTTGAAAAAGAAGAGTGATGAGAAAGAAAAAATAAACCAAGCTTGTGAAGATCAAAAACAAATGTTTGTTGCCGCCTTGAGTGCTAATGATCATACGACATACGATTGGATCATCGATTCTAGCGCAACACAACACATGACATTCAAACGAGAATAGTTCACCACTTACGAATCCATTATTCCACGGAAGGTGTACATGGGGGATGACACCATTTTGGAGGCCATTGGTTTAGGGAGCATCAAGGCCATAATGCAAGTTAGAGGTAGAATGTTGTTTACAACCATCACTCAAGTTCTTCATGTTCCCAAAATGAAAAATAGTTTCATTTCTATTAACAAACTCATTTTGGAGGGTCTAAAAGTGGAGTTTGACAAGGATGGTTGTAAGGTGAACAATGTCCATGGAATCGTTGTGGCGGAAGCACGAAGGGAGAAGAACTTGTATCTTCTCAACATCAATGTTTGAATGGAAAATATGAATGTGGCAAAGTCTTCGAATGAAGGAGCTACACTTTGGCACCAAAGACTTAGCCACCTCAACATGGCGAGCTTTTTGAAGTTAGAGAAAATGGTCAATGGCATGAATTTGAAAGAAGTGTCAATGCACCATGTGTGTGAAGCTAACATTGAAAGCAAACATCAAAGGACATCTTTTCCTAAAGATGAAGCGACTAAGGCTTCCAAGCTTTTGGAACTTGTGCATAACGATGTGTGCGGACTGATGAAGACCACATCTCATGGTGGAGCACGATACTTTGTCACCTTCATCGACGACTTTTCGAGAAAAACCCATGTTTACCTTTTGAAAGCGGAAGGAGAGGTGTTTGACAAATTCAAGGCATACAAGGCCTTGGTGGAGAATCAAACCGGCATGAAAATCAAAACCTTGCAATCTGACAACGGAGGAAAATTTGCGTCCAAAAAGTTTAACGACTTCTTGCATGAATGTGGAATCTAACGATAAACAAGAGCACCTTACACACCACAACAAAATGGAGTTGCGGAACAAGCTAATAGGACCATCATGGAGTGTGCTAGATGCATGATTCGTGCACAAGGACTTGAATTGGAGTTTTGGGCCAAAGTGGTGAACACGACGGTTTACATCAAGAATCGATGCCCAACAAAAGCTCTTGATTCAAAAGCCCCACAAGAAACATGGACTCGTACAAAGCTTAATGTATCTCATTTGAGAGTTTTCGGTTGTAAAACATATGCCCACATTCTTGATGAAAAAAAAAGCAAATTAGAGTCTAAATCCATACCTTGTGTGTTTTTGGGGTATTGTGAAGGGACCAAAGCATATCGCTTGATGTGTGTAGAAACCAAAAGGATCATCAAGAGTCGAAATGTTGTGTTTTTGGAAGGGACAGAAGAAGTAGAAGGTGTTCATGATAATCACCCCCTTCAAAGCAAATAGAACATGTTGTTGTGGATGAAGTTGTGAATGATGATGAGCTTGTCAAGAATGCAAATTGTATATCTTTGAAGGAGAGATCAGTAGAAGACGTGGAAGGTGATGAATCTACATCAAATTTTTCTTCGGAAGAGAAATTTGATGCACCACAAGATGAAGGTTTGAATGAACCACAACAAGATGGACGAAGAAAAAGGCCCCAAAGACAACGTAAAGTGTGGCCTCGTGATTGGTGGGTTGCCACCAAAGAGGTGGAACAGGCCACCATAGTTTTTTCAGAAGAACCTCAAATCGTGGAAGAGGCATTGAATGGCGAAAATGCAAAGAAGTGGGAGATTGCCATGCAAGAAGAATAGGACTTTCTTGTTGTCAACAACACTTGGTCCTTGGTGCCACTCCCTAAGGGTAGGAAACCCATTTCTTGTAAATGGGTGTTCAAAATCAAACATGGGGTTGATGGTGAAATTGAACGTTACAAAACCAGACTTGTAGCAAAAGGTTTCACCCAAAGATTTAGAGTCAATTACAATGAAACTTTTGCACATGTTGCAAAGTTTGTGTTAATTTGTTGTATCCTTGCATTAGCAGCCATTGAAGACATGGAAATTCATCAAATTGACGTCAAAACTACATTTCTCAATGGAGACCTTGAACAGGACATTTGCATGGAACAACCCAAAGGATTCACACAAGAAGGTGAACATTTTGTGTGTAAATTTCACAAGTCATTATATGGGTTGAAACAATTTCCAAGGGCTTGGAACCAAAAGTTAAATGTTTTCTTGAAAAACATCAAGTTTATGAGGAGTGATGTAGATTTTAGCGTGTATGTTGCACAAGTCAAAGATGTCAAATTGTTCATTGTCGTCTATGTCAATGATCTCATCTTGGTGTGCAATAATAAGGATAAACTTTTGCAAGTGAAGGAAGAACTTTTTCGAAAGTTTGAAATGAAAGATCTTGGTGACTTGCATTTCTTCCTTGGCATGGAAGTGGAAAGGGATCATGCACAATATTTTCTTTACATCAACCAAATTGGGTATCTCAAGGAGATTTTCAAGGATGTTGAGATGGTGAAAGCTTTTTATCAACAAGCTGTGGGATCCTTGATGTATGCTATGTTGTGTACTCGGTCGGATTTGGCATATCCAATAAGCGTGGTGAATCAACACATGGCCAATCTAAGCCTAGAACATTGGATTGTGGTCAAGCGCATTTTTTGATACTTGCAAAGCACTTTGCAATTCAAATTACGCTTCGGAGGATTACCACCCCAAGATTTGGTTGGATGTTGTGATGTGGATTGGGCCAATGACCTTGAGGATAGGAGATCCACCATAGGATTTGTATTCATGATGGGAGGTGGAGCCATTTCTTGGAGTATCAAACGATAACCCATAATTGCTTTGTCAATGACCGAGGTCGAATACATGACAAATACGCAAGCTACCAAAGAAGCCATATGGATGAGAAAACTCATGAACAAATTAGGGTACATGAAAAAGAAGAAGGCGATGGTGATTCGATGTGACAACCAAGGTGTAATATCATTGATGAAGAATCCCACGCAACATGTTTGAACAAAACACATTAATGTGCAACATCATTTTGTTCGAAAACAAGTTCAAAATGGTGAAGTTACCTTCGAATATTGTTCAATAAAGGACATGATGGCGGATGTGCTTATGAAGGCATTACCAAAAGAATGACATAACAAATTAATAACCATGTTCGGATTAGAAACTTCATAGAGTAGGAGTGTTAGAAATATTATTCATTTCTAATTCTCAATGTTAATGAATGTGTTAAACATTCATCAAAAGGATGAATAGTATTCACATCCTTGTAGTAGTTAGGTTAAGGTTTAAAAGTGGAAACTATTTAGGGTTTAGTGACAGCTAGGGTTAGGGTTTAGTGGCAGCTAGGGTTAGGGTTTGGTGGCAGCTAGGTTAAGGTTAAGTGGCGGCTACTTTAGGGTTAGGAGATAGTATATAATGGAGTGGTTTTGAGTAATATTTCATTCTGTCCTTTCATGGTTTTTGATGCACATAGAACCTTCAAGCTTTGTTACTTGTTGCAAGTCATAATTTTGTGATTATAGCATTTGAAACATACAACCTTTGTAATCTTCTTGTTAGTTAGTACAATTGTTCCATTTCATGATCCTTGAATCTTTCATTTCTTGCTTGTTTTCAAGTTGTTTCCAATAGATTTAGCATCACAATTGAAGTGAATGACTTTTATGCATGTTTTGACATGAATATTGTTAGAGTGTTGAGGTGCAAATGCTTCTGAAATCACCAAAATAATTGTCTGAAATCTTTCATGATTGACTAAATATGCTTGAAAACATTTTTATGTAGATTTTTTGTGGTTTCAACTACCATACTTATTCATCACTTTACCTTCAAAATAAGCACCTTACAAATTAATTACAACATCATCAATATTAGTTAAATATAACCCCTTGGGTTTTGTTAGGTTAAATTTAGGTCCAAATCATGTAAAGATCCATTTGACCTAGGTTAGGTCTTTTGTTGAAATCCAAACTTGAAGCTAGTTGAAAACCTTGGCCTAAACAACAATAGTTCAAACATATTACAAAAATTTGCAAAAGCGATTACTCAAATCATATGTTATTGTATATAATAGTTAAAACATTATTGGAAAGATTAGAGAATCGACTAACCCCATTGTTAAATGATGTTTTTATGTTGATATACCGAAAAAAAAACACTCATTACATTGGTTATTAAATATATGAAGAGCTATTGTAAATCAAGCATATGAAGAAGATGCAACATTTGAAATGGAAACTTTAAATAATCCTATACATGTTTCAAAGTCTTTAGTTGCAAATTGGAGGTCACCAATGGCAAAATAAATAAATTGTTGATTGGGTCTTTTGAAGTTTCTAGACAAAAGGAGTATCTAAACAATAAAACTAGTTGCATGTTATTCTTGTTAGATTGTAGTCACATGCTTACCTTTCTACAATAAGAGAGTACAAAAGCAAGCGTCTGATGCATCTCCATACTCCATACCACACTTGACGTAAAAGACTTATGAATATCCCCATCTCCTTCATATCTCTGACTCTTCCCTTTTCTCTCATTCTCTCCCTTACTTCCAACCCTAGTGTACCCCTTCATTTTCAACTTGGGCTTCGTGGGCAAAAGAGATGGTGCCATGCACAATACCTAATCGTCAATCCAAACCCAGACCGACCTATCCACCTCCCATCTACTGACCTACACAATTCTAAAGTTTGACAAATCAAATTGAAACCCTAGAAAGTGGCGCTTCCATTTCAGCTTGGACCACCTAGGTAAAATAGGCACAATGCTCGGACAATAAAAGGTCGGTGCAAGCACCTTGGACTGATCAGCTCTAGTCTATCTATCATATTGTTAGGGCAGGAACAAGTTCCTATACCTATTCCCATCTGTCTGCTATCTAGTTATTGTTTCACCTGGGATTACTTGTCCAAGGGCACTGTGTTCCCCGTAGTTAAGACATTTGAGCTCTCAAGTCTCCAAGGATCAACAGTTACTATTGGTTTCACCTGGCTTTCCATCTAGAAAGAAAGTATGTCGAGCAATTGCCCAACACTTACCTGGTCATTCGTATCATTGGCCTTTCCAAGGAGTTTGTGCCCTTAGAGATTGATCACCTTTGGCAATGTGGGCTTCAATTAGAACGAGTCAAACTAATTTCAAACTGTTGGATATGTAACTTTGCAACTAGAGGCCTTGTACTTTGAGCACTACTTTTTGCCTTGTGCTAAGTTGCATTATTGTAGCAAACCTAAGCGGACCTCTCTTCCTGAACCAACATATAATATGATAATAGAACACTCACTTGATGAAATTCCAGGTGTTTGTTTTGGGACTCCCCATGCGGGTTCTTGAAGAGGGAAGTCATTGTGACCAGCTGCTAGAAACGTGGAACAAAATCAGCTTTTAGTTGTGGTGGCAGGGACTAATCCAGCCAAGGATAAATAATCCAGATTACTAGATGATTCATTCGTATCCAATCCTGCCAGCCATCTATGCAGAGTTACAGTATGAAGTGTTGTTTCACTCAAGTGATAAGGTTGAAAAGGCGGCCGAAAAACACTACAAGAGAGGCCAAGTGGGCCGAGCACAAGCCTAGTGAGGCAGCAGCCACCAGTGTGCTGGCCAGCGGGATGGACGGTGTGTGGACCAAGGGTTAAGGCCTGAACCATCTAAAGTGGATCAAAGCGAAACCAGACCGGACCCAGCACAGCCTACCATGCAGGATGGATGATTTGCAGACATGCCACACTGTTTCATTGGCATTCAGACTGTCTCATGGGTAAAATCATGCTGGTTAGCTTTGAACTAATCATCTACGTGCATCTACCTACCTAGTGAGACAATTTCGGTGGTAGCTTCTACGTACCTATCTAAGAACCCATATTAGCCGCCCGAACCGCCCATCCGCCGCCCCGGTAATTGACCACTTTTGGGTACACCCCAGTAGGCCCGACAGAGAACTTTCATTTCCAGGCAGCAGCGACTCGGAGCTTCCTTGTTGGAGAGCAGAGCAGGACTGTCCCACGCGAGGAATCTTTCTAGAGCTTAGGTCAACGTTCGATCGCTGATGCATATAACGAAAGGCTTAATTGACGCTGCGGTGGATTCGGCTTCTCCTGCAGATTCGCGCAGAACTGTTTTGATCGCGGATTAGTACAAAGCCCGCTCAGCGTTTCGAATTTGATTCTTCAAGAAGCCGGAGTTAATTGCAGCAGGACTCTAATAATCATCTCGAATCTAGTTGATTGTAAACTAAGTACCGGTGGAATCGATGTTCGGCTTTGACATATAAATGATCATGTTCTAGTTAATTAATTCATCATGATCGATACATGAATTGTTTTTTCGGTCCAGGCTCTGACACATACCTTCGTCGACGATAGAACTAGTCATAGAATATCGTAGTTGATCTAGAAATATCCACAACGACTGCAAGCGCGAGGTCCCCACAAGCTCTTGGACGGTTGTGAGATTTCCTAGTCATTTCTTGTTCTCAAGCTTAAGCCGCGTATAACAAGTATATATGACACGTAATTGTTTTGATCTGAAGAAGGTATAATTTCCCGGGCTCCTTCCACAGATTTAACCTTAAATTAGCCGATCAGTCGAAGCGGAGGTACATGCAGCTCATGATGGTCATAATTTGGGTGCTACAGCCTAGCGGGTGCAGCCTTGCAGCTATCTTCACGTGCATGAGTCGAGGACGCTTCCCGTGATTGCGGAAAACAAGCTGTTTGCTGCGGTTTTTGCAAAACTGATGGGAGTTCGGTCACCCGCGTGCTCATGTTTCGCAAGCAGTTCTTGGACGATTCCCTTGTGGGAAATTTGTCTAATTTTACCTCCAAGAATAGACTACATGGAATTGTGCAACACAGGGAGTTTTGCAACATTCCCAGGGAGCCAGCCTCACAGGGAAAGTTCAATTAAGCCATCTAGAAGGGTACTACTACTGTGAACCAATGTCAAAGGGGAAGTTGGTAATCTATTGGGTTTAGGGATTTCTAACAGGGATATAACTGAGAGCTTTCCCACATTCAAGCACACAGTGAGTTGTACCAAAACTCCTTGTGAGATCTGGAGATATTTAAATTCCATACTTTTGGTTACATGTGGTTGCCTGAGAGAAATGCATATATATGTATGTATATTCTTGAGCTGGTCAACAGAACTGGAATTAATTGGATTCTCTCCTATATACATACATATTACTTCTCTCAGCCAACCATATGCAAACTCATGTATGGTGTGACGACCGTATAAGACGTAGCTGATAATTGATCTTGAGGAATTATCCTGGAGCTCATGACTTGCAATTTGGTGCGTACTTATTATAATACGCATGTGTACTGATGAAGCTGATGATCAATTCATGGTGTGCTTTTGGAATTGTTTGTGCCTAGCTTTAGCCAAGCAATTATTCAATGATTTGTGTAATATGTGTTCTTACCTAATGTCAAATTGTCATTTTAAGGTAATACTAGTGTAGCCTGTGCCTTCAGCTCAATTTTTGAACTGGTTACCCAACTAGTTTTTGATCCTTCCAAGACCCTTTTATTGTAATTTGATTGAATTTTCAGTGACAAATATTACTCAAAATCAAAAATCTGCCACATCTTAGATCTAAAAATTTCCAAATCTCTTTCATGAAATCCTAATCACGGAGGGGCTTTCCAACAATACCAAGAGTGGGCCTAAATTCCCCTATAATTTTTAGTTTTGATTTAATTGAATTTTCAGTGAAAAATGATTCAATATTCAAAACTTCTCCACAGTAGTAAAAACATTGTAAAATAAACTCAATGCACACCTGCCCATCAAGGGCTTTCCAACGGTACCAAGGGTGTGGCAAAAGGCACCATGGTTTGGGAGATCACACTGTGACAAACAAAACAAAATAAACTACCTTCCTGCATAGATAGATTGTTGGATGCATGGCTCAAATGCATAGATGATGGTTGAAATCTGCGCATCTATGGTCTAGAGCCTTGGGAGAGGCAGCAGGTTTTGACTACAGCCTAGATTCCTTGCAGTAGATCAGAAGCGCTTCAAATGATTCAACCGTTCTAATAACTTCTTGAGCACTAGTAGCCCACACGCTTAGAGATCCCAGCTTCTCCTCACAATATTTGGTAAGCAAATGACATACTACTGCTGCGGGTGCAAAGACAACTCCGAAACACGTGCCGGGAAGTTGACAGCTTGAAGATCTGATCACTTGAAAAATAGGTCCAGGCGAATCAATTCAAGCCCAAATCCATTCCGTTTGTTGCTTCATGGTTTTCTGCTTTCATGTTATGATGCACCAAGCTACACTGTTATGATCTCTTGTTTGCAGATGCAGGAAAAATTAAAACCTCAAATGTTCAGCCTGCTGAGTCCTGACACCATAGATCGGATAGTTTATAATTCCAGCAGCATGCTGGAGCTCCACATGTATGGGTTATGGCAAATCCTAACTTTGCACAACATGCAGTTCCTGAACATGGTCACATATATGGATAAGGAACTTGGGTATGATTTACTTGGCAACAAGCCAGTAATTAATTAACTAATTATCCCAGTATTCGCCCAATGATCTTGTTTGGTACTGCACCAAATTTTTGAAACCCTGGAAAAAACCTAACCACCCGGCCATGAGGTGTAACATATGGACTGACTGCCTGATTGGGAAGCATTAGTATCCCGTACTTAGCAGCCCCTGGAAATTCTCATGAACGAACTTTCCATGTTTAATCTGAACATTGCTGGATAACTCGATCTTAGATTCATACTTTTCTGTGATCAGCCCTTTTCCATGTAGAGACATCTTAAATCATCAAATTCATTACAGAGGCATGATCTCCAAAGTCCTATCATGTATTCTGCAGTTGCTGGACAATGGGTGTGGTCACGAGGTGAACACCATCTAATTGGGAGCTTCAGAATTGAGCTTCCAATCTGGTGATAAATTTTCTCGATTAGTGTCACTGGAAAGACTTACTAAATCCCAAAGCAGATAGAACAGATTAAAAAATTACACCCAAGGAAAAGGTAGCAAATTAAAGAACCAACCTACAGGTATTTCACAAGGAAATTCTGCTGGGAAGCTTAGAGTGTAGAATGCTGCCACTGTTGTCAGGAAATCCCTGGCAACTAATTGTGCACTTGAAGAGCTTGGAGCTCCTGACTCTTGCACTTCACCCGAGATCAGTACCACTTTCACTAGTAATACAAGACATTTGCAGTAGAGAGCGTAGAAAGACGTCTGAGCCCATTGGAAACTCTTTCTAGAGTCTGACTTAAATTAAGATTGACTGTACCACCTATATCATGGTCCAAGCACCACAACATCATCTGTCAAGGAATTTTCCACACCATTTTCCACATTTGTTTTTCCCCGTCTTTACCAGTGTTGGATCCCAGAGAGTGCCGGGCATCACATGAGGATGAGATATCATTGGGTATCAGATCTAGTGATACCCGACTTGATACCCTGGATGTCAGTCCTTTCTTGTGTGAGAACGGGATCCTCATTAAGTCTTTCAAAATAGAGACCCTAAACCCACCGGTTTTATCACTAGAACGTCTCACAAAAGTTCCCACAAATCTTTCACACCTTTTTGCCACGTTTTTTCCATCAACATTAGAGATCCCCTACATTTGTGCCTAGAAAGAAACTAGGCATCACCAACACGCTGGCCCTGCCAATAAATAAGATGTTGTACATCTACCTACTATGTTCACACTCTCAACACCAAAACAATCAGTTCGAATCTAAACAGTCTAAACACTTTCACCAAAGAAACCAGTTCACGTAATGTGAAACTGGTTCTAATAAGGTCCAACTTTGGAGAGTTGGATCCAATGCGATAGTCCCTGTCCCTGTGGGGGCAGGGCCCAACAAAGGCAAAGATCAACTGCAGGAGACAGCACTGGGAATCTGTATACAGGGAAATTACACACACAGGACGGTCAGAGCCTTGCTGTAGTTTGCAAGGTTTATTTGACACCTGCTCCAATGTAAAAGAAGAGGGCTCAGAAACCACACCTGACAACCAGCCTAAGAAATTTACCATAAGATCTTTTGGTAAATTTCTGATTATGGCAAATGTAGACTTAACAATCTTTGAATTGTTGTTGGATGATGTGTTTGCCACAAGTATATTTTGTAATGTGGTGTCTGCTCACCATTTCTGATTTGGGACTTTCAATCGGCCTTATTGCAAACACGCGCTTCTCAAAAAAATTAAAGTAGTTGATCGTGACTGGTAGCGCACAGCAACGCAGAGCTCAAATCTTGTAATGTGGTGTCTACTCACCATTTCTAATTGGGGACTTTCAATTAGCCCTGATTGCAAACACGTGCTTCTCATCTATATGTAAAGTCCTCATCTGGTTTTTATTCATTCTCATGTGGACTGTTAGGTCTGCATTAGCCCATCTACCATAAGATTGTAGAAATCTAACATGGAATTTGTACAGATTCTATCAGATTTTTGTTCACAACCTATATTTTAATGTTGGCCAAGAAGCTTCTATAGGTGTTCTTCAAATTGTGGCCTTGTTAGGTCTGCATTTGCCACAACCACAGCTTCAGGCTTTCCTGACGAGCAAATCTCACAGCATTATCTAAAGTGAACGAGGGGGATGAGATGTGCAATATGTTTGGATTTTTTGTGGAGTTGTTTCCCCTTCAGTTGATTAGTAACCCTAAACAGTTCTTCATGAATCAGCTAATTAGGGTATTTTTCCTCTGGAATGTGTTCATTGGTTTGTGTGTGCACACAAGAGAGGAAAGGGGCGGGGTGTGAGGGGGGGTGGGAGCAAGATTGTTGGTGTGCAATATGATAATGTGATGAAGAGGAAGAAAAAAGGAGTGCAGATTTTAGCAGTTAGCAAGCATGCAAGAACAAGCAAACAAATCATCAACAAAAGTAATGAACAAATGATGAATGATTCTACGTAACTATCGTTGCTTTGTCCTAGCTGAAACTTTGTGAACTTTCTGAGTGATCTACTTCTTCCATAATGATGATGGGAAGATTGAAACACACATAAATAAATAATAATGTACCTAAAAAAAACAAGTAATAAATTGAGAGATCAAATCAATGCATACACACGGTCCCATAGTGGATAGAGGCATTAATTATCATTGTTTGGTTTCCAATAAAAACCACATGCATTTAACTACTTGATTTTTAGCAAGTCTTAGTTGGAATAGATTAACTTACTCACTTCTATTCTTGAATTCTTTCCTTGATCTAATAGTCAATTTTGCTCATAAACTTCTAGAAACTTCTAAAAAAACTACTTAGATTAGATTAGATTTGAATTACCATCTAATCTTACACTCCCACTTGGTAAATCAAATTGTAAGTTGTTTAAGACCCATCCTATGCATATATTACTTGTGATGCTTTAGTCTAGGATTCCTTTCATCCATAGATCAATGTTCATTTCATTGAAATTACAATATTTTAATGTTATTTCAATTACTTGCACTAGTTCTCTAACATAGTGATGGCCTATGTCAATATGCTTTGACTCGTTGTGATAAATTCAATTCTTGACAAGGGACATGTTTTTTTGGTTGTTAATAAGAACAACAGTTGCTTCCTCTTGCTTGAAATCAAGTTCAACAAGGAATGTCTTCAACCACATAGCTTTGTAATTTGCTTACGATTCTAACATGTATTTTGCCTTTGTAGTTGAAAGTTTTACAATTCGTTCTCTTTTACTAATAGCAAAAACATTTTTAAAAAAAAAAAACCTATTTGTTGGGATGCCATTTTCAATGTCTCCTCTCCAATCAATGTCAAAAGATTCAAAAATAATCACATTGAACTACAACCCATCAAGATCCAAACTTGAATACTAAAGCCATAAGTTCTTTGTGCCTTGCAAGTACTTAAATTATTTTTCTACAACTTTTCAATGTAACAATTGTGGTGATTTAGCAAAGTTATTCATAACTCTTATTGCAATAATAATGTCAAGTCTAGTGACAATTATAACATACATCAAACAACCTATTGTTTTTCCATAGGGTACTATTTCTATTTCAATTTCCTTTTCTATAGTCATGGGTCCATGAATCTTACAAAGCCTAGAATTAACGTCAAATGGTGTGCTTATTAATTTGCATTCTTCCACTTCTTAAGATAATTTTTATGTAGTTTTAAACGTAAGTTAACATGGTTTTCTTTTCCTTTTCTTGAATGACTTGTACCCCAAGATCAAATTATATATCTTCAAGGTCTTTCATTTCAAACTCACTACTATGATTTGATGTTATTTATAGAATCAAAACTTTCATTTAAGATCAATAGGTCATCAATGTACAATGTAAGAAATATTTGCACACCTCTTTTGTCTTTAAGTGTGTATACACTCTTACTAAATTCACATTTTTGCAAACCAATTTTTCAAAAGAATGTGTCAATTCTTATATTCCAAACAATATGTGTTTAATTTAATCCATATATGGCCTTCTTGAATTTATAGACGAGGTTTTTATTTAAAACCTTACATTTGTCTAATTGCTCCATGTAGAAATCTTCAGTCAATTTGCCATTCAACAAAACACCTTTCACATCCATTTGATGAATTTCCCAATTGCAAATTGCTCCAAAAGTTAATAGAGTTTTGATAGATGTGTAGATAACAAATAAAATATATGTTTAAAAAAAAACCAACACCACCAATTTGTGCAAAACCTTTTGCTACCAATCTTGCCTTGTATTTATCCATTTCACCCATCACCTTTCCCTTGATTTTGAAAACCCAACTACTTCCTACATGGCCTTTTTCCCTTTTATAATTTTGTCATGTTCCATTCTTTAACAATGAATTATGTTCTTCATTTTTTATTTTTTTCAAAAGTGAACATCTTTTCTACATAGAACTCAAAAAATTGTTAATATATTGTCTATGGTAGTCATGCATTCAAAGTTGAAAGGACTTGAAGGTGTTCCTCTAACATAAAGAAAAATTCTTTGAGTTGTTCCATTTGCTAATATTCCTTTGACTATTTGCAATCTTATATCTAATGTGACCTCTTAGTTTAATGCAAGTCGAATTTATGCTTCTAATGGAGAAATGTAATCAATATCTTCATATGATGGTAAATCAATTGCAATGTTGTTGTTAAATTTGTTAACGTGTAGATGGACAATAAATTCCCCGGTATGAACTTGATTAACAAACTTGTCTTCATGGTTCGATAGTTCCTAAAATCCATGATTTAAAATGTCAATTTGCTAGTGATTATCTCCCATTACTTGTGTGGTCTTCTTAGGTGGATGAACATTAGAAATCATAATCTCATGGGTGTTAGTAAGGTAAAATAAACAAAAAAAAAAGTAGTCTTTTTGAAATCCAATTAAAAAATGGAACAATTTTTTATATGGACATAAGAAAATAGATTCAAAATATTTTGAAATTGAAATATAAAACCATTGGTCATTGTATTTAAATTATGGGAAGTTGAATACAAAGTTTGAACAACTTTGGTATCATAAAAGTAAGTTGAAAATATGTTTGAAACTAATTGGGTCAAAATGGTGTTCAAACCTACGCATATTAATATCATAAATGCATTAGTGTTTGCTCCTTGTAGATTTGGTAAATCCTTACCCAACAAATTGTTTACATCTTGGGGCTTGTCATCAAATCCAATCTCCATATTGGTTAGCTTGCCTAGAAAATTTAAGTTAGATAGCTTGTTAGGCTTAAGTGACTTGGTTGCCAGAACTTTGAGATTTACCCTTTGGGCTTTGAGACTTTTTTTCACCTTGTTGGGTTCTTTTAACATATGGCAGAACCTTCATTGGGTTTTGTAAATCTTGATTAACTTCATCCTCTAGCACACTTGTTCAACATGAATGCATTTCAACAATGGCAATTCTGAAGAAATGAAAATACTACTCGGCATATCAAGTCCTAATTGCAATTGTGAATTCTTTGAAATTAAAAAATGGTAGGAATTATTGATGAGCTTATTAGACTCATCCACGATGGGAGACGTTGGCTTGATGACCTTCTTGTTCAAATCTTCAAGCACATTTCCAAGAAGCTTCATCTTTTTCAATGGTGGCTCCACATTTGTTTTATATTTAAGAGCTGCATGTTCGAGAGATGCAATTTGAACATGCATTAAATGGCCCTTTTCTGCAACCTCATTTGGTTTAGGTGACATGCCACTCATGTGTGATTTTGTGGGAGAAGTAACAAGCTTCCCAATTCTGACTATCACAAGTTTTGTGCATGAAACAACTTCCATTGGGATTGTTATCAAGTGTAGGAATGTTATGTTGAACTTGCCATACAAGGTTTCCAATGGTTTGTGTGGACCCAAACTTTGTGCACTTGGTTTCCATTATGAAATCTTCAAACACAAAATGTAAGCTGATTGTAGATAACTTTGAATATGTTATTCAAAGGCATATTAAAACTACTTCAAATGTTTCAAAAGGATATATTTACAATGTAAAGCCATCGTACATGGCATAAGCATGCTAAAATAGGTGAAAAATAGAGTTTGCATTTTTGAATTTTAAGGCTTTTAATAATGCTACAAATTTTTTAATGTATTTATTATATTAAATAAACCATATATGGTCATATTTCATGTATTTTATTACTTTCATCATTCTATTTATTCATCACAAGTTAATGTCTGATATTTTTTCAAAATAAAACTATTCAACTATTGTGATATTGATGTTTGAGTTATCATGCATATTGATATATATTTTTTGAAACTTGAATATTTCAATTATGATAATGTGAAGCCTTTAAAAAGTAATTTTCCAAATTAATAGAATTATGCATCTAAAACATGATTTTTTATATGAACCCAAACATTAATACTTGCATATAATATGTCAAAACAATCCTCTAACAATCTAAAAGTAAGACATATGAATTTTTTGGTCAAATGATAATTAATCAATATATTTTTACATTATTTTGTGCAATATGTGACAACAATGTAAATTTGGAAAGTAGAGTGAAAGTAGGTTGAAAAAAAGGAAACAAAGAATCTTAACCTTTATGAAACATATCCATACTATCATACATACACTCATGTAGTTTTTTTGTATGTTTTTAAAGATTAGGTTCTATTTTTTATGCTTCAAAGTTGACAATTTTGTGTTTTTGACTTGCAACATATCCATTTTTGGCCTACTTTTGTATGCTTGCACCCTACAATAATATAACAAACCTTGTCTATAATGGATGTTAAATTGACCATCTGATTTGAAGTTGTCAAATTTAGCTTTTGCAACTTCAGTCACAACATTTGCCATATTTCGATGCAATTCATCAAGGTTCATATCCCTAGTTAGGTCCTGAATCTCCTCATCTACATCCTTAGTTCTCCAACCATTAGTTTGGGTGTAATATTTGTTTTACACACAGAACATTTGTTTGAGTTCTATAACATTGCACCAAGGCAAAACAGGTGGAGAGTATGTTCGGAATTATTGACTGCAATGTCATCATAGTGAAACTAACTATGGCAACACCCACATGATTTAATGATAACAAAATTCCTTGAACCACCATTTAAAGGTTTTGCTAAATGCATGATGGGTGTTGGCCAAAAACGCATAGCACCACCTTTTTTCATTCCATCCATTTGAAAGTGGATGGTCTCTTCTTCATTGACCAATTCTCCAACTTCTTGTGTAACGCTTTGCAATTTTAATCCAATAATCTCAAATTCTTTTTTTGCCTCCTTGAACAAAACTTCACCTTGGAAGGTTCTCCTATTTTTATCCTTTGCAATTATTATGGCCATCTTCAATTCATTCTCTAGCTTGGATTTTTGCTATTGAAAGTCAGAAACACCAAGTGTGTCCACTAAATTAGTAGTAGGGCCAATGTTGGATTTTTCTTCCAAACTTGGAAAATCATTGGGATCTTCCAAACTAGTAGTATCAATTTGCTCCAATCCTTTAAACATTACAAACATGTAACATTTCCACAAAAAAAACTTTATTTAGATGAACACAATATCAAACCTAATTCAAGCCATGACCTCTAAAGGTAAGCAATAGAAGAAGGTTTTTGTTACTTATTGACATATCTAAGAATTTGAATAACAGTTTGGATGGATGTTGTTCAATGTTTTAATACATTTTTTTTTGAACTTTTGATGCATAAATTGAGGATTCATTACACATACCTACAAAGTGGGTGTTGTTTATTGGTTTACTAGACTTTGGAGTGTTGCTTTTGCATTTTGAACCCTTTCTTTAGCCTCCACACATGCCAATTTCTGATCCTCTATGTCAAATTTCAGACCAAGCAGATGGTCTTGTAGTCTTTTCTTCTTCTTTTCAAGCTATTTCAAACAAACCTTAGTTAGCTTCAACACTCCACGTTTCAGCTCCACAATTTTTTTCACCTTACCAACTTTTTCATCAAATGTTAATTTTTTCATGAAAAGCATATTTGCATCCTTTTCTTCCTTTTCAACTACATTTCCAACTATACCTAACCCATCTAATGACCACAACGAACCTTCATTAAAATTTGATCTTTCAACTTTGGGCTTGATTGTGCCCATGGGTCAAGCCTTCTCTTTAGTAATTGCAACAACAACTATAGCCCAATTGACGAGATGCCCTTTTGTTTTACTATCTAACCTTTAACAAACCACAACATCAACTCATTGTTTGTAATGTGGGCAAAACCATTGATCTTCCAATACAATGTTTCTATCTCCTTTTTTGCAACAAGAGGTAGAAGTGGATTTGTGGTCTTGAAAACTTTGACATTGCCAAAGACTTTGGTAATGTCCACAGTAGTTCACTGGTAGAAAATTTGTCTTTTGCAACTTGTTTTATGCAACTGCACATGTCACATGCAATTAAAAAATAGTTGCATGTGACATTTTTTAGTTGCATAAGACACTTGTAGTTGCATAAGACAAGTTGCAAAAGATAATTTTTCTTCTAGTGGTTACTTGTTCATCTATCACATCATGTTTGGGATCTAACCCTTCTGCCAAAAGCTTTTTAACCTCCTTAAAAAATTGGGCATCCTAAAGCTTATAATCAACCCAATCCCACTTAGGAAACTCCTTATCAATATCTCATTTTGGCTTCCTTTCCTTGTCCTCCCTCCCCATGACTACCACCCATAAAAAAATGTTTAAATCAAATAATCAACTGGTCAAATGCATCTTGAAAGTAAAAGAGTACATGCTAATGTCATAAGACTATTTTTTGCCACATAGTTCAGATAGTCAATAGTACATCTACTAATTAAATGACTCCAAGTACTCCACTTCCAGATAACAACTTAGCTATGTGGACCGACATACCTCACACTATCAACCAATAAATCCAAGGATTGAAAATGATATGGGAGCACCACAAATATAGACACAACTCCAAGTCTGCAACAGTCCCTCCAACGTGCATTAGTGTTATAATCAAGGTGTTAGTCTTTACTAAAACTTTGTGCCAATGACAAACCACTTCCTCAAAGATCCAAAGTGATCAATAAACATACATTATTTTATAAACTTGTTGAACATTAGCGCTAGAATGAGAATATTAGCTCTACAGGCGGACCTACATACCTCACACTATCAATTGGTAGATCCAAGGAACGATAATGAAATTTGGGAACACCACTTTAAAGGGGCAACTCCAAGTCTTCAATAATCTTTGCAATGAAAAACAACATGCATTAATGTTATAATCAAGGTGTTAGTCCTTAACAAAAACTTTGTGCCAATCATAAACCATTTGCTCAAAGATTTAGTGATTAATAAGCATCACTTACTTTGCAGAAGATGTTTTCCACCTCTAAAAGACCCTATAAAAGGGTGTTAGTCCTAAGTAAAAGACTTTGAGCTTATGATTAACCACTTCTTTAAAGGCTAGTGATTGTTAAACATTAGTTACTTTGAAGAAGCAACAAGTAACAACTTTGAAAATACAAACCCTTAAATAAAAGGAAGTAATCATGTATTGGGCACTACATGTAAACTGTAAACTACTTAATAGAAAATTTTCAAAGTGACTTTAAAGGAACACTTATTTGAAAAAGTAGTTGGGCACCTTTTCCAAGTACCTGGGATCAATTACAAGGTGTTAGTCTTGAATAACATATATCGTAAATGAGAGTACTAAGTTTAAAGTTTACAATGGTAAATTGACAAAATAGTGTACTTTGCATAAGCAACTTTGCATTATTCAAAGTACTTGGGAACTTGAAACTTACCCAATGATCTAGTCTTGCAACAAAGTGTTTTGTGACAAGATGTAAGTTATCTACAACATTGGGGTGAAAACATGGTAAAGTATACAAAAATAGTTGCTAAAAAAAATCAAATTACAAAAGAGGCAATTTTCACAAAAACACAAGAAAGTAAATTCAAATTTTACTTAAATTTGATTTTGAAATTATTGAGCCCTTAATTGGGTTTATTGTAAATCAACTACAAAATTTCAAAAACTTTGGAATAATAAAAGTAAGGAATAAGAAGGGTTTGAAATTGACTAGTCAATGTGGTGTTCAAACTTACTTTTTCATTAGAAAATTTAATGAAATATACATGTATGAAATTATAACATAAAGATCATTGTATATTCAAAGGCCTCACCAAAAAACAAATGTACTTTCTCTTGGGTGGAATATACTTAACACATACTTGAATCAAATGTTACACTATAGAAAGTAGGTTTTAAAAGTTACTTGCATTTAGAAAAGTCTACTTGAAACCTACTTTTATAATGCAAAATTTAAAAATTAATGTATAATAATGAAGAAGTATCTTGTTATTTATCATTCAACTAAAAATATTGAATCTATAACAATTTTGTGATGGGTTTTGGTCCTACTTTTTGTTCACTTGACAAGTAGACTAGCAAGTACTTTTAGTTGTACACTTTACCATGCTTTCACCCAATGAGTTATACACACAAGGAAAACTCTTGAAGACAACCAAAAATGTAGAATTTTGTTTGTGTAAACAATCAATTACATATGGCCATCTACTTTCAAAGCAATTCTAACAAAGCCCAATGCCATGAATTTTTTTAAAAACCAAGAACCCGCTTTGAATAACTTGATAACACATTTATCCAAAGTGAGACCTATCTACCTTGTCTCAATAGCAAAGTTCATGGTAAATGAAGTTTTGAGGATTGTAAGAATGAAGGGGAGTTCCCAATCCCCTAATTGAAATTCACAAAGGAAGAGCTAGATGGCCCACATGAAAAATTTCTTAGGTTGTTATCCACATTACAAGGTAAGATATGGCTTTGGCTTCCTTGATTATGGGCAGATCTACTACATTTTGGTTGAGGTTTCCTATCACTAACTTTGATGATTTTATCACTTTGATGGCTACTTTGATTTGGACTACTCAAGTGCAGGAGTCTGTAAAGAATTCCAAAGTTTTATGAATTGTTAGTTGCTCAACAATAGTAGCATGTTCAGCACCATTATACATCAAATGAATTGGATTACTAAAAACTACACTACCATTGCCACTTCCACTACCACCAGTATACGCTTTTGTAGGGATTTTTGGCTGTGTGAAAAAAATGTTGTTTTCACCTTGATCCTCTCCCTCCCAAGCCAACTTCTCATTGGCAGACCTTGTCATGCTCAAGGTTTCCCATACAGCCTTGCTAATACAGTTGTATTCATTTTTCCTATGCACACTAACCTTTCAATGAAATCAACTATTACCTTCTTAAACCTAGATTATCACATGTTGATTTCCATGAACTAGCATGAGTGAACAGAATACTTAGAAAACAAAGAAACTTGAATGCAGATAATAATAGTTTGGAGTTTAAAACTTACGTCATGAAATGGAGCAAGTTGAAAAAGATAGGTAAAAGCTTGTATATAATTGTTGAACTTCAATCTAAACTATCATAAAACATAGATCTAAAATTTGGTGAAATGAAGATTTCTTGTTCTTACACAAGAGAATGTAAATTAGCTTCTATGGTGTAAGCAAGATAAAGTGAACAACTTGATTACCTTGTCAAAATTGGAACAAATAGATTTTCAATAACAACAAAACCCATTATAAAATTATGGATCATTGAATTTTTCATTTCAATGACTAAATATGATATATATTTACCTTAATGTGCATTGATTTTTCATATTTCAAATTGTAAAAATAGGTTTTAAGTAGGTTCTTCAAAATACAAGTAGCTTTTGACATCTACTTTTCACTATGGGCTTTTGGTTTCAAGTAGGTGTCAAGTAGGTTCTTACAAAGAGGAAATAGATTTTTTTTTATGACTTACTAAAACATATGTTGGTTTTCATTTCCTAACTTATTACATATCAATTTCATTGATTTTTAAACCAAAAGTAGGTTTGAACACATATTTTTCAGTTGGTTTCAAATGTAATTTTTGTCTACTTTTTAAATTCATTTGCTTTTAATTTTCTTAGAATTAGATTCTTATAAAATTAATAGAGCCAACTAATATTACTTGACACATATTTTCACCTAATTTGATGTTATTTTATGGTAGTTATATGAGAAGCGTAGGGTTAAGGTGGAAATATTTACTTTTTTGGTATACGTTACTTTACTTTGACCCTATAAGTTGCAATTCCTTAAACTTGAACAAACCTAGAGGTGTGCAAACTTGAGAAGCATCTAACTTTTAAAATAGATGTTATAATTCTTTAAACTTGAGCAAAACAACTAGGTGTCCAAACAAGTAACATCCTGGTCAATTACAAACATCCAGATTCTGATGCCAAAAATTTCACATAGAGTTTAAGCCAAACAAAGAAAAAAAAAGTGAAGAGAAGCTTGAAACCTTGTTCAACAATTGAAATCCTTAAAGCTTAAAGCCGAAGTGAAGCTTTCCTTCTGAAAACTCAAAAATGAAAAAACACAAAACTTGCAAAAAACAAAATGTAAAAATAATTTTTGTGTACTACAAAACATTCAAGAAAGAAAAAGAGGCTCTAAACCTTATTCAACAATCGACATCCCTAGCTCCTTTTACAATGGTTCCACCCATAAGTAAAGATGTTGTCTACAATGAAATGGGAGATGATGACTCCATAAATCCAAAGCACAAGAATCTTTGGAAGAAAATAATCATAAATTTCCTTAAGTTCGCATTTCTACAAGTGAAGAAGATTTTGAAGCTCACGAAAACCTTCAACTAGTTGTGGTTGTACCAAATTAAGATCTAGTTGAATCAAATTTTGAACCGGAATGTGAAGATGAAGAAGGAATAATGGATTGGGGAATGCCCTTCCTTGAGTGTTCAACTAAAGAAAGGTGGCCTACACAAAGGTTCACAAATTCTTTTGATTTTGTTGAACATGGGTTTCTTCACTCATTTAAACCCACAACTTTCAAGGAAGCTTTGGCAAATGAAGATGTTAATAAATGGAAACTAACAATGGATGAAGAATACCAATCCTTAATACAAAATAATACTTAGTCACTAACTAAATTGCCTACAAACCAAAATATGGGGGTGCAATCACAATAACACATAACATAGCAAGTGTAATGCTTGCTTGCGTTTTTCATGTTTTAAAGTCGTAATTTAATTTGATGTTGAAATTGTTAAATTTGTTTATATAGTTTTATTTTTAATATATCATGAAAAAATGTGAAATTAATCCAATGGATACAAAATTAACAAAAACATTCATTACACACTATAACATTTGCTTTTAAATAGTAAAAGGACTTGTAAATAGATTTGAATTTTTGTGAAAATGACCTTTTTTTCAAATTTTTAACATAAACCTTAATAAATTTTTATGAAGTTTTTTAATTAATAAAAAAATTCAAAAAAAATTCAAGAATATTCCAAAAATATTTTTTTAGGAATATTTTCCAAAAGCAATCAAAAAACAAGCGAGTGTGGCTCGTGTTATTCTGTTTACACCCATGGTAGGTTACAAGTAGGTTTACAAAATGAAATTTAATTCAAATGGTCAAGTTGATAGATTTAAAGTTAAGCTTGTTGCAAAGGGCATTTACAAATAGAATATTAGATTACACTAATACATTATCCCATTCGTAAAAATAATATCCATTAGAGTCCCACTAACTTGGACTATTCCAAAAATATTTTTGGAATATTTTCCAAAAGCAATCAAAAAACAAGCGAGTGTGGCTCGTGTTATTCTGTTTACACCCATGGTAGGTTACAAGTAGGTTTACAAAATAAAATTTAATTCAAATGGTCAAGTTGATAGATTTAAAGTTAAGCTTGTTGCAAAGGGGCATTTACAAATAGAATATTAGATTACACTAATACATTATCCCATTCGTAAAAATAATATCCATTAGAGTCCCACTAACTTGGACTATTGCTAAAAATTTAACCATCCATTAGATGGATGTTAAAAGTGTTTTTTTCAATGGGAAATTAGAAGAAGATATATATATATATATATATATATGTTTCAATTGAAGGATATATAAATTCAAATAAAAAAGACTTAGTTTACATAAGACAATTTATGGACTTAAACAAAGCTCTCATGAATGGTACAAAAAAATTAATGATTACTTAAGATCATATGGGTTTAAGAATAGTGGACCTAAAGTAGGAGGAACTATTAGCTACAAAAGTAAAAGGCAAAGTAACATTACACATTCCAATACTAAAGTTGAATACATCTCAACCTTTCAATCAATAAAAGAGGTTATATGGCTCCGAAATTTATTTAAAGATCTTGGTGAAGATCAAACCAACCCAACTATATTGAATTGTGATAATTAAAGTGTAATAACATTGGCAAGTAATCCCTAGTACCATTCATGCACAAAGCATATTGATATACATTATCATTTTATATGAAGCATTATGAACAACAAAGTGGTGGAGTTGAAGTACTACCCAACTAAAGTCCTAACTACTGATTTCTTCACAAAAAATTTAAGAAAACTTAAACATATAACTTGTAGAAAGTTATTAGGCTCAGAAAAAGTGGGAGCTCAAAACTAATCAGCTTAGGTTCAATATTAAATGGGAGTGTTGAAATATTATATTAATAGTATAATACAAAACCTATGAACAAAGACATATTATTTGGAACTGCAAGGTTGTGATTGTTTGTCGACTAGCACAATTATAGGAAGAGACATACCTTTGGTGAAAGGAAATCAACCCTTTAGTATAAAACAATTTTATTTTGTATCTATTCATAATGAACACCTTTGAATATCTTCTCTCTTTCCAAGCTTTGTGTCTAAAGTTTCATTGTCTTTTATAACTCACTTGAGTTTGTGTATATAGGGTGATTGATATGGACAAAATGCACATGCTCAAATACTAAAAGGTAGACATGAATGTAGAACAAACCTTCATTGTTCACCTTGAATGGGCCCTTATTTTGGTAAAACCTTCACCCTCAGGCTTTACCTCCCATAGTGGGACCTAACTAAGTAGATAGGTAGGTACACATGCCTACCTACCTATGTTTTTAAATGTACATACTTATTTATGTAAACTATAGATAGGTATGTAAGTAGATAATAGGTAGGTAAATAAATAAATAAATAGGTAGGTAGGTAGGTAGGTAGGTAGGTAGGTAGCGTAATAGGCATAATAAATAGGCTAGCTAACCAAATTAATATAGCCAATTTGATTAACATTATGAAAAATTGCATTTGTCGAAACCACACTACCCTACAACTAAAACTCAAAAAACAACTCATATACAACTATTCTACAACTATCCCTTGGGTATTACAACTACTATGCAACTATCCCCTTAGAAATATGGTGTATTAATAAATAAATTACCATGTTAGAAAATCAATTAGTTATATTATAGTTGCAAGTGAGTTGAAAATGGGTTTTTTATACCGTAATTTATACACATCATACATACATATTTAGTCAACCATGTTTGAATTTTTTTGGAATTGCATTGTAGTTACATGTGGCAACTACTTTAGAACTATTACAAATGTGTCACTAAAGCAACAACTATGTTATAACTAATGTACAATGTAAATACATGCGATTATGCTAGATATCCGCATTTCCACCACCCATTATGGGATACATTTGCAACTAGTTTTCGATTATGATTCCCATTGATACGATTAGTATGCCACTAGTGTGCCACTAAAGTACTAATGTTCAATTATGTTATGACTACAAATACTTATTACTTAATAAAAATACATATTCATTAAGTATTTATATATTCATCATATGTGTTTCATTTTGAGTGATTTAAAATGTTATGGGAATGCTACTTCAAGTTCTAAAAATCATCTTTCAAGTGCAAAGGAAAATGAATAATGAAAAAATAACAAGAAGAGAAATAAACTTTCCAACTTACAAAACACGTTTTTTTTTTTTTCCTTTGGACCCCTCCTATTTTCAAACCTCATAACTTTTTTATTTCTTATTCATTTAAACAATTTAAAGTGTTATAGGAATGCCACCTTAAATTCTACAAATTATCTACAAAAAAACAACATACAAGAAATTTTGTGGGTGTTTGGGAACCAACCTTTGTAGCATTTGGTAGTTTGTTTTTTGAATTTTTGACCCCTCTATTTTGAGGGGCCATAATTTTTTAAATTTTAGTCTATTTTTGACAATTTTTAGTGCATTAAACGCACCAATAGGAGGGGTTCAAGTTTTGTTTAGACGCCAAAAACAATGGAGCCCTCCCCTTGGATTTGGCTTGCCTTGAGTGCTTAAGTGTTATAGTTGCAACTCAATTATAACTAATGAATAACTAAAAGATTTAACCCATATGTAACCAAAAAGAGAGGGTCCGAAAACACATAGCACACTGCCTGCCTTCAACGAACCCAGGCGTCCATGTTCTCCTAATCTACTCCACACAGTTCAGACCTTCGATCTCACACAACATACTAATTGCCTACTGACACTTGCAGATGAACATCACAAGATCAAAAGACGTACAAGTGTCTTGCATTCCACACAACAACAGAGCAGGTTTTACAGTATTCATCTCCTGCCTCGCCCATTCACACAGATGCCAGTGAGGGAAACTCTTTCATTACATTACAGACTATGTACATTCCCCGAAAGCACAAGCTCGCTTTTCCATCAAATGTTCACAAAAACACCAGATTCCCAGTGCTGTCTAGTCTCTCTCTCTCTAATTCCTCTACACTAGCTCGACCGACTACTAGGCGTAGCAAAAAGTTCTAGCATTCAGCCAAGCTATGCTCGCTCACCAAGCTTCTCCTTGCTCTCTCTACAAAAGATCGCTTCTTCTGTCTCCTAATCCTCTCAAGATCAACTGATCATTCTCCTCTCAAATCCTCCTCCTCCTGGTAATTAAGCTACCCCTAAAAGCTCCTCAGACTTCCGTTATCTTCCTCCTGAAGCCTCTCGAATCTCTTGCCACTCCGTTCCATCCAGCTCCCATCGTTAGCCGCCATTGCTTGCTCCTCTCCATCAATTCGACTCCATCCCTCCTCATAATTTCCAGCCGCCAATCTTCCTGGACCACTCAGCACACACCAAGCAAGCCATGCAACTCCATGCAATAGTTAA
>Ga0116231_10000783_pt1 | contig 59943 bp, 51 predicted proteins | sample S1TSphgellanicum_2_FD_89695 | JGI IMG/M metagenome (GOLD analysis project Ga0116231, IMG submission 89695) | Host-associated microbial communities from peat moss isolated from Minnesota, USA - S1T2_Fd - Sphagnum magellanicum MG | ecosystem: Host-associated > Plants > Peat moss > Unclassified...
TCACTCTATCACATTGTTCACACCTAGCAATGATGTTTCGGACTTGAGCATACATACCTCTCCAATTGTAATGAGGAGCGAAAAGGCTATAAGTATGCTTAACTCCAAAGTGTCCAAGCTTCAATTGTACCTTTTGAATAAGACCAGGCCGTTCATGTGGTGGTGGAACCATTATGTCGCCTTGTGGTAAGCATCAGACAAGGTGATTGTCCCTCTATGAGTAGCGTTTGGACCACTGTTGTATGCGATCCCGTTGACTTGATGTAACTTGGGGAGGGTATTCCCCATGTTGAAGAAACCTCAGAGTGTCCAAGTCCTCCCATATATCCATAATGGGATGCTCAACTAGGTTACATTGCAGTAGTGCAAGATAACTAAATGCCTTAGATACATGTATTGTTGGAATCTGGTCAAAATCTTGCTTGGCTTCTGAAAAATCTTTAGAGGTAGTGAGAGGTTTTCACGACATGGTATCCGCATTCTGATGTGTAATACTAGGTTAGTGAATAACCTTGAACTCATACTTTTGAAGTATAAATGCCCAACGAACTAACTTACTACTAAGCTTATTGTTGGTCATTAGCCATTTGATAGGCTGGTGGTCGATATACAAAGTGAAATTGCTGCCATAAAGATAGGGCCTGAAATGTATGACGGCCCATACAACAGCAAGGCACTCCCCCTCGTATGAAGAGTAGTTGCTTTCAGCCTTGTTGTTGCTTCGGGATGCATAGGCGATAACATATTCCTTGCCTTCTTCATCAAGTTGGCCAAAAATAGCTCCAATATTAAGAGCATTCCAATCAGTGTGTAGAATGAAGACCTTGTTGAAATTAGGTCTTCTCAGAATGGGGAACTCTGAAAGCTTTTCCTTGAGTGTGTTGAAAGCTTCCTGAGCTTCATCATTCCATGTCCAAGCAACATCCTTATTTAGCAATGCATAGAGAGGATGAGCAATAGTACTGAAATCTTGGACATAAATTTTGTAGGAATTACATAATCCAATGAAGCTCCTCAACGTGTGAACATCAGTAGGATTGGGCATTTCTAAAATGGCTACTACTTTGGCCCAATGAGCCATAATACCATTTGGCAAAATTCTATGTCCAAGGTAGATTACTGAGGTGATAGTAAACTCACACTTTTTAGGATGGATCTTCATATTGACTTTATGGATAACTCTTCAAAATGAACCAAATGTTGCAGGAGTCCCTTGCTATGCATTAGGATGTCATCTATGTAGCACTTTAGGAAATCTGCCCTTTCGAAAATTGGCGTAAGCTAGATTGGGAATCTGGGTGACGCCCAAAATCCTTGCAGAATGTTGCTTATAGACATCCAATGCTTCATAGTGCACATATGGGCCAATTGTTTGAATGCAAATGTGTCAGTGTAATTAGTGGCATACTTGAGCTCCAATTCACAAACCATAGTTGAGAAAGTTGCTTTGAACTCCCTCAAAAAAATAATACTTGACCTTCCGTTGAACTTTTCAATTTGCCCAGAAGAACTACTAACCTTCATGGTGTATATGGGTGTTGAGGTCACAACTTGCAATGGAATATACGGTGATGGTGTGAAAGTAGGTGCGGCAATAGGCGTACACCATTAATGAGCCCCTCCAAATGGATTCTGATGTACTATTGATGTAATGTAACCTGAACCTGAATTCCTGGTAGGAGTTGTACTGGATGACGGTGGTGCTGTAGACACTTGATGGTACCATCGTGAAGACCGTGAACTTAAAAGAAATCGGCTCAAAGGATTGTGTGTTACTTCGTAGTTGATACCTAGGCTCTGGCTGAATGGTAGTGCTCTCATCATTTAAGGACAACATGTTGTCCCATGCCATAAAATTTTGTAACAATACAAAAAACTAGCTACCAAGTTTTAACACAACGTACAGTTTGAAGAATATGATGCGTTGATGGAAATGAATGGTGACGAATGGACGTTGGACGAAACGGTAGGATGATAGAACATAGGACGAAGAATGGCAAAATGTAAGACATAAAATGACAAAACGTAGGACGAAGGAATGCATGACGCAAGACGTGCAAAATGTAGGACAATAGGACGTAGGACGATAGGACGCAAGATAGTAGTTCGACGAAAGTCGGACGTGACGTTGGAGGTCACGGTGCCGTAGAACACCCGTGAGTTCCACGATGATGGTTGACGATAACACGGTGTTACAACGTTGCAAGCTTGCTACAAGTTTTTGGCGTTGCAAGTTCCTGGCGCTGCAAGTGTTGTAAGCTCCCGGGCTGTAAGCTCGTTGTGCTGCAAGTTAGCAACGTTGCAGCTCGTGACGTTGTAGCTAGCGGTGCTACAGCTTGTAGCGCTGTAAGTTCGTAATGCTATAGCTTGCAGCGTTGCAGCTTATGGTGGTGTTGGAGCTTGCGGTGTTACAAGCTCGCGACATTGCAACTTGTGGCGTTACAGCTTGCAGCGCTATAGCGTGTGACGCTACAAGCTCGCAGCATTGCAGCTTGTGGTGTTACAGCTTGCGGCGCTATAGCGTGCGGCGCTACAAGCTCGTGGTGCTGGAGCTTGTAGCGTTGTTGGAGCTTGTAGCGACGTTATAATTTGCGGCAATGCTAGAGCTTGTGACAGTGCTGCAAGCTCGCGTCGCTACAAGTCGCGATGACGCTGCTTAGCAATGATGGCGGGCAACACTATGCTGTTCTGCAACAATGACGGCCGTGGGAGTTGAATTTTTTTTTTTATGACAGCTTAAAGAGAGAAAAAGAGAGCAAGAAAGAGAGAAAGGAGAAAGAGCTTTGAAACTTGTTCTAAGATCTCAGGCTCCTTGTAACAACGCCAACTCTTTGTGGCAGCAGTAACACCAGCACCCTGTGCCAACTCCCTGCGGCAACAGCCACACTAGCACCCTCTAGTAGTTCAACAACAACAATAGCAACAGTAGTAACATTAGCACTGGTAGTAACAACAATAATTCAAGAACTCATAGGCAAAAGAAATTTGTTACTTTCAACATGAAGCAACAGAAAGTGTAGTTTTTCTAGAATTGAATTGCAAAGAAAGAAAAAGATGAAATGTATGTAAATGGTGGCCATGCAATGGCCGTTGTGAGCATTTAGAAATCCTAACTTATTATGAAGGAAACTCTCATGACAAAGGAATTCTAAAAAAACTAAAGAGAGAAAAGAAAGACTTGGCATTTTATATTGTTGCCAACAAATTGAAACACTAAATACCTAATAACGTACAATCGCTTAAGACCGTACATTAACCTTAAAAGCGCACATGGGCATACTCAAAACTGATCATCATGTATGAAACCATGTACAGGCATGACACCTAGATTCATATTCAATAATTATTAATGCCATATTGAGTATTATATTATTTTTAAAAAATTCCAAAATGAAGTTTTTGATCATTAGTGAAAAAAAATAAAATCCTTTAAATAATATTTTCCCCATAAAAATTGTCCTTAAAATTTTCCTATAAATAATAAAAGTCATATTTCCTTTGCAAGTGTAAATAGTAAGAAGGTACGTAAACTGGAGCGAAGCTTGACCCGGCGTTCCACTGGGTCGAACACTTTCCCGCTCCAGTACCATGAACCGCAGCCGATAGATTTTAGGCTGTAGCCGATAGCAGTCGTCGATCTTGCTAAAGACCCTGCCCGTCGAAACCTCGGGATAAATTCTTCTTTCTCTCGTTTCTCCATGTGCGGTGGGGTACCTCGTACACCTGCCCGTTGAAACCTCGGGTCTCGCCTCTCTCGTTTCTCTGTGCGCGGGAACCTGTGTCTGAAATTCGTCGAAGAAGCTTTGCCTCGCGTTGCCCCTATTTGTGTCATGCAGCAGCAGCAGCAAGAAGCTTTGCACTTGGGAAATGCTGAAGACTTCATGTTTTCCTTTTTCTGCGTTTTGGGTTTGTCGTAGATCGTTGTTTCCATTGCCCAGTATAGACTTGACAACTGCTACTTTTTTTGGCGTTTGAAGGCCTTTTGTTTTTCTTGGGTAAGGATTCGTTCAAGTTTTTTCTAGCTCTAAATCTGCTGCTGCTGAGGTTATTCTTTTCAAGCTGAGAGGCATGAATTTCAGTAAGCCAGCTGGGAGGAGAGGTCTTTACGGCCGGGGTTTTGAAACTCTTCCTTTTAGGTTAGCGTTGGTTTGTATTCTGTGAAGCTTTCCTTCTTCCTTGGGGATCGGGTTTCGACGGAGAAAATCTGGAAGTCGAGAAGTTCAAAGCTGTAGCGGACATACAGTTTACTGACAATGCAAAGGTACGTGAATTCTGTCAGCATATTCCTTCGATTTTCCGTGAAACCCTGCCTTCTGGTAGTCGATATTGTTGCGTAATTCTGTTGTGTGCACTTCCCTCATTGTCCCAGATGCTTGAGTAACGAGAACTAGAGGGTTGTGAGCAAGTCCTTTTAAGCTTTCTCAGATGACATGCTCCTGTTTACGTACATACATACATTGTGTCTAATGAAGAAGGGGGTGGTGTTGGTGGTGGTTGTGGGTCATGTGCAGAAAACCAAAACCTGATAAATCCTCAAACAATGATGACTTCTCACAAAAGATTCATACCAATCTGGTGGAACACTTGCAATGCATTGCAGATCCCTATAAGCTGATGAAGGCCCTCAACTTGGGTTGTCTCTATTCACTTTCAGGCCAAAATCCAGATGCTGCTGGTGATCCTCAGAAGCCTAAAAGGTTTGTTGTAGATCATCAGGTTACCTCTTCACAATGTGCAATGCATTTTTTTTCAGTTGTGTCATGGAGTTCATATGATTTTTAGTGCATTGAATAGAGCACCTCGTGTTGTTTTGCAGCTTTCATTTCCAAAAGATCTGTATGGATAGCATTTGACAGTAGGGATCTGGGATTGTATTGTTACTTACTAGACCTAATTTCAATTTTGTACAGACCTACAAGCTTTCTCTTCCAACGTCTTGATGAAGAAACAATACGTACTGCATCCCAGGTATTTTCCCTACACTACCTACCTACTTGTCCATCTGAATTTCTGTTTGATGTGTTGGGTTTTGTCCCAAGAAGAACTATAGTCTTCCAGTGGAGATGGAAGTCTTCCTCTTGATGTTCTCTGATTTTCATATTGGTATATGTCATCAGTAGCATGTCACTAGCATATAGTGGATGTTTACTTAGTAATGGCACTGTGAAGTGTGCAGCAGCTATTCCTCTTGCTTCGCTGTGGTTCTATTGTGAAACTATCACTGTTCTCAACTCTATGGCAGGCATGGAAAAGCCTATCAAATGCTTCAGGAGTTTCCAGGAGTTATCTGAGGCCAGGGGTCAGTGCCCCCATTATTGACAAAGAGAAACTAAATTCTCTGAGTTTTAGACAAGGGACACCATGCCAATCCAACAATGGCAACATTGTCCATGGATCCAAAGATGCTGCTCATCCTGCTGGTTTCATCCCAGAAAACAAGGATGTGGGTCACAGACTTAGTGATGAGTCCACATCCCTCAGGGCCAGTACCTCCTATGTTGGAGGACAGGCAACTCCCTTAGAGCATAAGAGGACCCAAACATTTTCAGGGCCCCCTCCTACCTCTGCAGATGTTGCAAACTTTGTGGGTCAACCAATCATGGGAATTCCCATAGACCTTTGTAATCAAACAAGCATGTCATCAGATACTGCATCAAGCCACAGGAACACGAAAGGCATTGAAAGGTCTGGTTCTCTAGCTGCATCTTCAAATTTCTTCATCATCAGTCAATGTGATCTACTCTGCTTGATCACAATAAGTGCCTTGGAGGAGATATGTGAAATGAACTTTCCAGTGTAATCTATTCTCTGGGGATCTGCTTTCTGATGTGACAACAAATGGATGGCTGGGAATAGGCAGTCGAGCCAAAGGCCATGCTTGGAGGAGAGCTATCAGACTGCTTGTAAATTCAGGCACCCAGTCACCTCACATGGCAAGAGCACCAGTGGAACAGGAGAGCGGTTTTTGTCTCCAATCAACCTGACCAGTGGTGAATCGGAAGAACACTTCTATTCTTTGGAGGAAGATGATGACATTCTACAGGTTATCTGCCATGTTCTCTTTCCTCTATTGATAGTGGGTAAAGAAGCTCACCCTAAGCAGTGCCTCCATAATGTCTAGATCTCATTGTCTCCTAATCAAGGTTTAGAACATTATGAGTTCACATGCAGAGGTTCTTCATGAACTTATTTGAAAGTGCTTCTCCCTAGATGCGTGTCATTCTGTATACCCCTTGTACATGACACCAACTTGAGGATACATGTTTGCAGAGCATTGATCTTGATCAGATAGTCTCAGAACATTATGAAAGGGGATGCTCACAACAATCAACTCAAGTTACAAGCAATGTTAGGACAGCTACACCACCCTCAGTGGAATCAAAGTCCAGAGCAGCTTTCATGACCCCTGGGACAACAACACTTGCAGAAACTGATTCTCATTTTCTGTGCAGACATGGTGTTGAGGTCAGGTTTTCAACAACTGTATCACTCATTTAAGGAACTAAATTTTCTTACTATGTCAATCTACCCTAAACCCTTTCTTGCGGAAGCCCATTGACCTGTACTGAAATGAGAGTAGTTTGCAGGTTCATTGTTGTGCAGAGGCAGGCCTTCACCTACAAGAGATGAAGGACAAGCTCATACTCATTTCTAATGAACTTCTTGACAATACAGCAGACCTGGCTCTGAGTCGCTTTGAGGAGCTTCGTGTAGAAAGGTGAGTTCCATTGTGTTGTTTCAGTGATGCAGATGGCTTTGTTTCTAACACCGTAGCTTTCAAATCTGCGTATGCTGAAGCTAGGTGATGCTGTAAAATGGTACTGACAATCCCACACCTGCAAGGTCAATATGTGTGCTCAATCATGCATCCTCCATTCTTTGGTGTTTATGCTGAGTTTATTTTGGGTATTGATGTCTGGTTATATCAAAGCAGCTCTTGGTAACCATTTTCTTATGGTCTGGTTGCAGGTCAACACTGAACAAAGAAATTAAAGCTCTGGAGCAACATCTGCAGACCCCAGTATTCCATGAAAAACAGAACTTGTCTGCTGTTCAAAACCCTATCATGCTTGGCAATAGTTATGCCCCTGGAGGGCATGGATTTGGTCAACAAAATGGATTCTGCACACCCACTAATGCAGCTGCTGACTACTACAATCCAGCAGCCACCCGACTGACAGGGCAATTTTCTGGCACTGGAACAAATGGGTATGTTGGAGGGGGCGCGGGCAATTTTCCACAGCCTTCCTTTCCTCCGACATCATGGGAGAACAACAGCAATAGCACATATGATATACTGTCAACCTCTTCCTTTGATAGTCTTGGTCCTCGGGTGGGCCTCCAAATGCAAAGTGGACCTCCACAATTTTCAGAAGTAAACTACAGTGAGGGGAGCTCAGATCCGCAGTGGTGCAAGAAGGATTTTCCATGGACAAGGAAACTTGAGGTCTGTGCCAAGCAGTAAACTAGCATGCTCTTGCACTTTGACTACTACACACTATTCCCACAGTCAGAATGATAAATTGACAGCTTTCAGTCTGTACCTGCAGGAAACAAACAAGAAGTACTTTGGCAACAAGTCCTTCCGTTTGAACCAACGTGAAATTATCAATGCAACAATGTGTGGCCGAGATGTCTTTGTGTTGATGCCAACTGGTGGAGGGAAGAGTCTCACATACCAGGTGAGGTTACTTGGGTTGCTTGGTCAAGTGCAACCAGTTTAAAGTTGATTGCAACCAGCCAGAAATTAGGTTTTGTAATCTGAGCTTATATGAAGCAAATACTCATCTGGGAAATCATGTATTCTGTAGGAACTGTGGAGGAACTGCTCCATGAAGAGATGGGTGAAGCTGTTTTCTGACATTCCAGCTCCCAATTTTAGGCATGTAGATTCAACAGGAATCAAAAATGGTGATTTCAATCTTTTTCTTCAGCTGACTATTGGTGATCCTGGCAGCTTCCTGCAGTCTGTTGTGCAGGGGTCACACTGGTAGTATCACCTCTCGTCTCCCTTATCATGGATCAAATCATGCATCTTTCTGAGGTCAGCACAACAACATCATGAGTGCTATCCAGTGTCAGGGTGTGTAAACTTTGTGAACTAGTCAACTTTGTTTAAACTTGAAATACTCAAATCCTCTGGTTTGGTGATGTTGAATCCTATGCAATGTCCGAGTTATGCAGTAAACATCTTTCCATCTTTCCTGCATTTTCTGCTGGGTACCAGATGGATTTGCACTTCAAAATTGCCCAAACCCATGTGAATGTGCTTGCATGGGACAGGCAAACATAAATGCAGAGTACTTGAGTGGAGCCAGAGATTGGCAAGAGCAAAGTGATATTCTACAGCAGCTTCAGTCTGATAGTTGCAGAATAAAGTTGCTGTACGTGACACCAGAAAAGATAGCAAGGTAGCTCACTGTTTCTACCTTGTCAGTTCCCATTTCATTCAGGTTTGTCTCATGTTCAAAAACAGATATTTGTGTCTCTCTTGCCTGTGATGATGTGCTGAAGGGAAAATGGTTCCCTTCTTCTTATGGCCCTTCTTCGTATGGCAAATATGAAATGAAGCTTACCCTCACAAGCTTGTTGCAGCTTGATGAGGATAGCAACTCTTTTCATCAGCTATCAGGTTTCTTATAAATTTTTTTGGCTGAATTTTTGAAGCAGACACCCACACTGACAGCTGATGAAGTCAGTGGGGGAGTAATGGCAGCTAGTCACTGCCATTCATGATGAAGGTAATTGTTTGATGATTTGTGAGGGTTTCATAAGACTACCATTTGATGACTTCTTGTTGTGCTTGTTTTGGTTTTTCTGGAACCAATACAATAATGACTTTCAGAGTGTTATTGTGGAGTCTTATCTGCAGTCTCATAGATTTATGTCTTCTCTCACCTATTGCTTGCATTTAGCACCTCACCTTTGTAAACTTAGTCATCCAGTTTTCTTCCCATCCATGTCAACCTTCTTCAGTGTATCTGTTTGCCCACCAATCTGAGATGACCATAGATATCCTTTGCAATCAGTGAGGCATGAAATTGATCAAGACAGGACAGGAACATACAAACAAAAGTATAGAGGCAAAGGTGAAGGTGGGAAGGCTTGTCTAACCACATCAGCAAAAGTCTCTGAAAATCTCACTCAATCATGGGCGTCTGTGTCTCACAGGAGTGACTTCTTGTCCCGACAACTCCAAAGCTTGTATGACCGGCAGCTGCTTGCTCGAATTGTGGTTGATGAGGCTCACTGTGTGAGCCAATGGGGCCATGACTTTCGTCCAGACTACCAGGCATGAATCAGTTCATGCATGAGATTTGTTCCAATTTATTGCCATTTTGTTGATGATGTTGGTCACAATGTTATGTCTCCATTACTCTTTTTCTTCATGACTAGCAAGAGTGACATCTCATCTCACCTTTCTTGGCACAGAACCTTGGTGTGTTCAAAGAAAGGTTTCCAAATGTGCCTCTGATGGCTCTCACAGCCACTGCTACATTGAGTGTCAAAGAAGATGTGGTCCGAGCACTCAAGCTCACCCGGTGCATTATTTTCAGACAGACCTTCAACCGGCCAAATTTAAGGTAATCACATTAAAACATGTTACTGGTCCTTGAGGTGTGCAATTTATGTCAGTAGTTGTAATCCAAAGTAAGAGCAAATGCTCAGGATGCAATGTGTTTCTGAGACCAGCCCATTATCAAATCTCATAGGTTTTCTTTCAGTCTCCATTCATGCATAGCTCTCTGGCACATAATTCTGTGGTGCATCATTATGAGAAGTTAACCTGCTTCTGATGGTTGTGCAGATATTCAGTGGAAAAAAAATCAAAGAAATGTCTGGAAGATATGGACAAGTTCATAAAGGAAAACCATCGGAATGAATCTGGTATCGTCTACTGTCTTTCTCGCATTGACTGTGAGAAGGTTGCAGAGAAGCTGCAGGTAAAGGGTGTTTTGATTCTCTTATGTGATTGCAGAATCAGCTGAAAACTTCCTGTGGTGTTGTGTTTGAAAGTCTAGGGTTACATAGAAAAAATCCATATTGGCTTTATTGGAGGTGTTCCAGTCAAGGTTACACCATTCAACTGCACATTGACATGTGCCATGCTCAAGCTTAGTTTGCACTATTGAAAAAAATAGCACCAAGAAAGCATTTGAAATAGCATGTTCTCGTTAGTCTTGGTTTCGATCTAGCTGGTTACATGCTTGGAAGCATCAACTTCCAGCAAACCAGTTTTCAAATATCTGTTTTTTGGTTAGACGGGGGGTGCAAGGGTCTTGAAAAGTATAGTGCAAAATCTAGCTCTATGTTGAAAAGATTTCAACCTAGCAGCTGAAAATCTTCCATGTGCAATGCAGAGCTTTGGACATAAAGCTGCCTTTTATCATGCATCCATGGACTCAGATGAGCGCAATTATGTGCAACGTCGCTGGAGCAAAGATGAGATCAGTATTATATGTGCTACAGTTGCATTTGGCATGGGTAAGTAGCGATTGGCACACAGCCTAACTCTGCCTGGACATCAATTGAAGTTAGGAAGTTGGGTATTGCTGATTTTTCTCCTTTATGTCTTTTCTGAAGGAACATGTGGACTGGCAGATAAGAAAAATGTTATGTTTGACTTTTGGACTTTCTAATTTTCAAATGTGGTCTGCAGGGATTAACAAGCCTGATGTGCGATTTGTGATTCATCATTCCTTGCCCAAGTCAATTGAGGGCTACCACCAGGTATTCACCATATCTGAATGGTTGACCAAGGTTCTCTTTCTGTTGTGCCAAATACTTCTGAGTCAAATCCCTGGTGAATTTTGCATTGCAGGAATCAGGACGTGCTGGCAGAGACAATCTCCCCGCATCCTGCTTACTTTACTACAACTACTCAGACTATGTAGGTCATTTGAACTTCAGCACATATTTACTCTTCTTGGTGATCTTTTTGTTTAACCTCTTGTGATAGATAATGTGGTAATTGTTACTTTGTGTATTTCCTTGGGGAAAACAAATGCCTCTTGAACAAGTTTGTAGTGACCTTGAACACTAAATAGAGAGCAGTAGTTCCTTGGCTCCTTCATTTTTGCTGATGAATGGAATTCCTCTGATCTCTCTTGGTTTCTGTGTCACAGATACGGATGAAGCACTTGCTAACCCAAGGTACAGAACAGGGTTCATCTATGAGCTCTTCATTCAACCGCAGCAACAATAGTCTTGCATCCAATGCTGCCAGCCAGCTCACTACCAACCTCGACAACCTGTTGCGGATGGTGACAATTTCTTGCTGTCTTACATTTGTAGATGCAGTTATTCTTAGTACAGGATACCATGGTAATCCAAGCTCATTGATGTTATTAGCAATATGTAGTGATATTGTTTGTGCTTTGTCCAATCAAAGAGAAGAGTTGCTTCTTAGAGATACAGGCATCTGGCAAGGCATAGTATTATTGTTCCACTTCCCTTGATTCAGAGGTTGTGCATTGAATGTCAAGTTATTATCATGATTTGCCGCAGGTGAGATACTGTGAGAATGAATGTGATTGCCGCCGTTCACTGCAGTTAGCCCACTTTGGTGAGGTTGATTTTAATCCCTCCAGCTGTATGGGGACATGTGACAACTGTGCCAGAATGGAGGCTTACATTGAAGAGGATGTCAGTGAAACTGCAAAGCAGCTGGTAACATTTTATTCTTCTCCAGCTTGTAATAGCAAATACATCTTCATTGTTTTCAGGCCTATTGTTTGTGCCCAGTCTCTGGAATGAATACTACAAATTGCTGGAAATCTGATACAGCTGCAATGGGTTTTTCCAAGGGTTGTGTTGCAATGTGTATAGCTTGTTCATGCAGTACTCCATCCCACGTATGCCCATGCTCATAGCATGTCACTAGGCATGGTTTCCTTGTTCATATGGTCATACTTTCAGACATGTGAGTTGCATTGGTGGTGCAGGTTCAATTGGTGACCTGCTTGGGACAACGATTCTCAACAACATATATTCTTGATGTATTCCGTGGTTCCCTTAATCAACAGGTATGTACCTCCAGGCTCTCTGAAGACATTAAGGTTTCTACAATTCTCTTTTTGCCCTGTTCTCTCAACATTAGCAAAGATGAACTGGTAACGCCTTGTGAATGTGACATTGATTACTGATAAATTTCCTTCTTGAGCTGTAAACTTGCTCTTCGACTTGGTGTCTGGTCTGACTGCTGGCTAATCCATGGGCTGCCAGATAAAAAGGAATAGCCATGAGAAGTTGCAGCTCCACGGTGCAGGCAAGAAGCTCAGTAAGCTGGAGGTGGAGCGCATAATTCATCGCATGGTCATTGAAAGTATCTTCCGCGAGGACACTAACAAAAGTGACATGTTTGGAGCTTTAACTTCAATCATCAGGGTATGTGCACCCCAAGTTCTTCATTCATCACCAAGCCTAGGTAAGAGATATGATAGGTAATCCAGTGTGAGAAAGGGATAAGACCAAATCAAGAATGGAAGGGAGATGAAGATGCTTTGTGCCCTTCACCTAAACCTTTCAGAACCACCTGAAGCCAAAATTGAATCCCTTTCAGACCTCAAGGCACAGCTGGTCAGAGTGAGGTAGACATGGTGTATTTTTTTATCGAATGCGATGCTGTGCCTTTTGTTGTCTGTCATTGAGTGATACAATCTGTTATGACATGGATGAACTGCAGATAAATGATGCAAATGCAAGGGCACTTGACTGTGGGCAATTGAAGGTGATTATAAGGTATCCATTTCTGACTTGTTTCATGCTTTTTTCAGAATGGGTTGGTGAACTTTTTGTCTAAAACTCTCTAAGATTACTTCTTATTTCATTTTGTGGTGCTACAAGGAATGCTACTTGACTCTTGGGTGTTTCAAAAGGTATTGGATTCAGGAAATATATTATGCAAACAGAGCTTTGAGATCATCTTGTGCCTGAGTTGCTAAATGGCATCTCTTATGTATAGGTTTCCAGCAAAGAGAGCAGACAAACCTGAGATTGTGGAGGCGTCTGTTAAAAAAATGCCATTACCAGCTGGACCAAAGGCTCCAGTGACAGATGATCCTATATCTGTTCCCCAAGCTCCTGTGGATCCTGTAAGTGGCTAGTCTAATATTGCAACATTGTGACCAGACCTCTGTATACTTTGTAAGAATCATTTTCACTGGCATTATTTCTTTTTGTCTTTGTTCTCGCCATATGAAGAAAGACCAGAGGACTTATTTGAGATTTCTTGTTGATGTCAGGCCTTGTCTACCAAAGTCTTTAAAGCACTTCAAGCACTTCGTCTCCAACTGGTCAGTGAAGCAGGACGTGATATAATGCCATACCACATCATGGGGTTTGCATTCTGCCAAACTTATCACCTCCATCCCCTAGTTCAAATCCTATAAAGTTTCCACAAGAAGCTTCAAAGTTAAGCTCCACCATTCAGCAGAGTCAGCTGTCTAGCAACATCAATAGTAAGGTCACTGTAGTCTTTCACAGGGCACACCAATTTCAGTTTTGTTGCTGATATTGTTTCTATGATTGGTTTGTGGAGGCAGGAATGGGGAGTTGCAATCCATCAGCAAAAAGTTACCAAAGACAACAGAGGAGCTTTTGGAAGTAAATGGTATTGGCAAGTAAGTTCAGGCTTACGGTCCTCCTGATTTTAGGTTGTCCAGCTCATTGCTCTGATTACTGATGTCCTTGCACACTTTAAGTGGGCAGAGACTGGTGAGAGACATTCTGATAAATCAAATGGTTGCTCTATCTTTGGTGAACTGGAACAGAGTCAAAAGTAAGAAATATGGGGCTCGGATACTGGAGGTGGTGGCTCAAACTGTTGCTGAACACTCATCTTCAAGCAGCAGATCTGGGCGTATGGATAGTGGTAGTGTTGTTCCCCCAGACGAGAGCATGGGCAACATTCCAAAGAGACCACGAGAAGCTCAATCTGGGGAATGGAAGACCCCCCGGGTCGTGCTGCCTGTGAAAATTGATTTGAGCAAGGATGATATAGAGAATGATTTTATGTGTGATATTAATCAGTCACGGACAACAAAGCGATCAAAGCTGCCAGGATCATCATTCCCTAAAGGTAATTGATTCCTTTAGTCCTTTTCCTGTGCAGGCATGGCTATGATGTCCAGCTTCTCTCTGTGGGACAAGATTCAGAAAGACAAATTGCACAATTAATGAACTACCAGCCAACAGCGCACCATCCATTGGAAGCTTATTATCACTCAGTTGTGGATGAATCCCAACTGGGTTGATGTGGGGATTTCACCTTAGTAACCTATCCTGCACAAACTAGGTCCTGTATTTAGGTTGGAAGGTAGGACAAACAGGTGGTTGTTGGGTAAGTGGATGCATGTAGATGGTCAGTCTGCAGGTAAGGACTAGTGGGTTGTTAGTGGGTAGGTAGTAAACACAGCAACTGAGCCTTGGTTAGCTAGGGAACTGGAACCCGATAGAAAAGTGCTTCCTGTATCCCTCACAGTGTGCTGGTGACTGTTGGTTCACTCTGGCCCAATGACATGATACAGCACAGTTATGTCTGGTTGTGTGAATTATGCATTAGGTGGAAGCTGGTCTCAGTTTCCACTCTTATAAAAAATCTGATTTGCTCTGGTGATATGCAGAGTCCCCAGCCACAGGCTATGCAATCCCTGCAAAGAACAGAGCTACTGTGAAACCACTATCAACCTCGCATTGGACAAATGACAACAGTGTTATGTATTCAGTGGAAGAACCTGATGAAGATGACATGACATCCACAATTGATCTGATCAGCCCTCCATCAAGACCTGGACAGACAACTGGTCAAATCCTGCCTTCAAGTGTCACCAAGTTTGCAAGCCCCAGAAATGGTTCCTCATTTGAGCATGTTTCTGATAGCAAGTTTGCTGACTTTGCCATCAGAAACTGTCACAGATAGTGGAGCTTAGGAGATGATTTGTCTGGAGCAAGATGGACTTCCAGTGAGCAACTATATGTGATCAACTGAGACCCAAATCAGAATGTAGTTTATATGGATTGTTAGCAGGTTTGTGCATCTCCTGGCCCATTCATGTATTGGAAGTTCAGGACCAACCCATGTAAATTCCCCGCCAAAAACCTCACAGGAACATCATGATAGACCTTACATTGATAATGCCCACCTTTGGGAACGTTACAGTAAGCTGGAGTGAACATTGTGGATTAGAAATGTGCTACACCTTTCAAACCCAAATTGTTGAAGGGACTGTCAAGAGCCGTTGATGATAAAAGATGAAATTGAGGATACCTGAAAGATGAAATGGAGTCCTCAGGAGTATGCACCTTCGTTGCAAGCCTCACTACAGTAGTTTGGCTGTTTTGATTTGTAGAATAGCAGGTGCATAGGTGAATAGCAGACCCATGAGTCTTAACTTTGTATAAGATGATTGTGATTTTTGGAGTAATCTAAACTCATTTCTCAACAAATTTCTTCTCATATTCATGTGCAAATCAGCAGAAGTAAATAAAGGCAGCTATGATCTTAGATGCATATGAGCTTACTGTGGCATTAAAGATTGGAGACTATGATGCATACTGATGCATGAAAAAACCATGTATTTGTTTATGCATAAAAAGTGTACAGCATCTCGTGACCTATGTTCATGCTCCAGCACCAATTACTACTCCAACACAAGAAATAGATATCAGCTTCATGGCCTGTGCATGAACAATGAGACTCATGCACAGCAGGTGTTGGAAACTTCATTGCGATGGTTTGAATTCTCCTGCTCCTGATACTGCAGCAGTTTGTTGCATCCACTATTGGCAACCATGTCAATGTTTGGATGGCTGCTTAGGTGCACTTGCCTGCACGTTCACAAATTCCAAGAATATTTCAGCCCTCATGTGCAACAAAACAAACACACGTTGCTGGGTTACTTTCAAAATAAAGAACATTGGCCTGAAAGTATTATCAAGATCATGACAGTTCACATCATCAAAAGCTGACAGCATCAAAGCAATCAGAAACACTAGCTCAAGAGTGTTGTCAATCAAATAATTCATGTCATTGAAAGCTAAGAGCATCAGAGAGACCAAAACAAAGAAACAGAATTTTTACAAACACACACACATGCTTCCTTGTACCTTGAGGTATGCAAGTTTCATACTTCCATAAATGACCCCGACTGAAACAGCCGTGATACGTGCCACCTGCATCAACATTGGCAGCAATTAAGGAACTTGTTACATCCTTGTGATGGTGTCAAACATCCTCAACTGCAGTGTAAAGCAACTTGAGGGAGGGAAAAATTTGCAACAGATGTCAGATTGGCATGGACAAAAATCTAACTCTCAGCTGAATCCTTCACCCTGGCATGCTTCTGATTTGACCATGAGTAACGTATCTTCATGCAGAAGAAGAAGCACATTCAACATGACCCTGAACAAAATTCATCAAATCTCAAACAATTTGAAGCCTGCAGCTGAAACACTCTGCAGATGGCTAGAGCATTCCATATGTGATAGACAGAGTCATAGAATCTCCCGTCCCTAAACCTTAATTAGCACAAGAAAAACAAAAAATCTGTAAGTAGTTGTGACAGTCACAAGTGGTTCTAGATCGGAATCACCAGGAAGAAGCAACGAGGCTACACCAAAGGACTGCTCAACCCTGCTTTCTTGCTCAATAGCTATTGCTAGTGGAGTGTTGCAACAGACATACTCATTGAAGAAAAAAGCCCAATCTCGCAAGAAATCTTCTTCTGATTTTGCCTTTGGATACACTAGTACAAGCAGCATATTACAAGAAGCCATACATACTGCTAAAGAAGAGACTCGAAAAAACACGTATGCACAATCTCACAAAAGCCGAAGAAGAGTAGTTTGCAAGCGACAAAACACCATAAGCCATGCTACTCTTGAAGAGACAGGAAAAATTCAAATATTGTGTCTCTCAGAAGAACCGAAGAACCGAAAAACAACCCTGGTACCTACACACATGAAAAGAAGGAAGGAAGGAAGGAAGGAATGGGGAGAAGGAAGAAGAGGGGATACTTACAAGGGCCAATGTGCTGGTGCCAGAGTAAGGACCTCCCGGTGCCCCTGCCATGTTGACTCTATGTTGCTTTGTGCGAGCTCCCGATTTTTCTTCACGCAATGCGTGAGATGGGCACAGCAGGCAAGCAAGCAGCTCTCGCTTTGAAGAAACGAACACGAACAATACTACCTCAAAGGCACTACTGTGTATGTTCGCTGATGGCCACGACAGGAGTGAATCACGAAGCACAAGGAGACGAAGAATCATCTATTAGGGCTAGGGTTTGAAGCGCGCGAGACAGAATCGTACACAGCAATAATAATTTCTAGAATCTCACGCAGCGGCGGTCTTCAGAAATTTCATGTCGCAAATTTTCAGAGCTTTCACAATCCATCGTGATGATGATGATGACAATGCATGAAGAGGCTCCTCCTTCACGATCACATTTTGGATTTCAGCGTTTCCCATTTTGATCAAGAATTTTGTAAAAGTTTCTAAAGCATTTTTCTTGGCTTTTTGTTGTGGACGTATATTTCTGCATTCATTTGAATTTCTCTCTCGATCATTAATTGTAGCATGCACCAAAATTGTCAGCCAAGTTTGTGATCTCTCTCTCTCTCTCTCTCTCTCTCTCTCTCTCTCAGGTCCCAATTCTGACAATAAAACTGTGAATTCATGATGATTGTGATGATGATGGTACCAAGAGGATACATGCTGCAATGACAGGGGACTCCAAAAAGCTTCAGCCATGGAGTTTCTTTTAACATTCTTGTGTTGGTGGAGAAGCTTGGATGACATCCTCCATTCTTTCATAGAAAAGACTTTCTTCTTTCGTGTAAGAAAGACAGTACTGTGTGTTGTTGTTGTTGCTTATGTTTTCCAAACTTCAGTTCATCATGGTTTTGAGTATGGAGCAAAAAACCAATGCATTGAAATGAGTTCAATAACTCAAAAACTTACTCAAAACTATTTGTTTCAGCTCAAGCTCATTCTTGGTTGCACCTTGATACACCAGTGCTGGTCTCCACCAACAGTGAAAACCTTGCCTCCCCAAGCATCTGTTTCTTGCTCTGCATCATCTCAAGGCACTGAAAATCTCATTGTCTGCCCATGCTATGACAATTCTCACTCCACTCCACTCCACCTAATGCCAGCACCATTTTCTGAAATGCTTGCCAACCTCAATAGTGCAGATTCCTACACTTCTTTTTGCTTCCCAAAACTGAACCCTACAACCAATTTTGAACAAAACTGGCAATTTTTTGCACTAACAAAGGAAATAAATTGCCTGATTTACTTTTGAGTCTCATCAGCTTGTAGAAAACTCCACACAATCTTGTTTCACTGCAAGAGCAATCAACAAAAATCCTTTCAATGCTAAACCCAAATTCATCATCAGAAATCTTCCAAATCCCACCATACCACAGATTTGCTAATGCTGAAGAACTCAATATAGAAATCCAAATTCCCTCAAATCAATTTGTGTTCATGACACATGAACAATGATTGGTATACTGATGCAATTTCATACATATTGCATCACATTTGTGTGCTGATTTAAAGACATGTTTTGTTCACATTTTTGTGTTTGGGAGGGGCATCATTGGCAACCCAGCCATCGCACTCTCATTCAACGTATATATGGCCAGGCCCAAAACATTCAACAACACTCCAGCTCCTAAAATGGAATGACAATCCATGTGTGCAATCACCTCTGATAATTCCATTTCTGTCCAGCTGCAATGGACTTAGTTAAACTTGGTGCAGATAGCGACAATAACCAACAATGAAGTTTGCAGTCTTTACAATAGATAGTTTGTGATTCTACAAGGAGCAAGGTGGAGGAGGAAGAGAGACAGGCAGATTTGTGGAATCAAGGCTGCTTTGATGTATGAATGGAAACCTTCATCCCCATTGTTGCACCAACCACCAAATTCACAACACATTTGCATAACTATTCTGTTTGACAACCTACGGAAACCATGTTTTGGGCAGATCTTGTCATGCATGAGTAGAGCGATCACCAATCATCGCATTCACAACTGAGACATCAATTACATGTGAAGCATTGTCAGATGTTTTGGAACATGATCAAGGTATGTACCTGTTTGGAGGATTTACTGCCATTACAGCTGGCATAAAACTAGCTTTGTCACCTTTGAGCATTAGATCCTCCTCAACAATCCCCTTTTAAAAGGTTCTTCAGGTGTGTCAGCCATTCCTGCACCAGGTGCAGTAGTAACAGCCATGGTGCTTGCTGCTGTGCCTTTCTTCAATGAGACAGACAGTATCTCTGGGGTGCAAGCTCCTCAGCTTTGGCATCATCATCTGCATTCTTTTTCTCTTGCACCACAACCTTCACATGTGTACATATTTGTCAAGGATATTTGCACCTATTTACTCGTGATTCCCTTTGTGTAGAAAGGATCTCGCACTCCTTGTTTACCAAGTCCTTATTATACAAAGACCCTAAACCAAAAGCTAACAAGAGGAAAATCATATCCATATACAAAAGCTTCATGCACTCAAAGCTTGCTTTGAGACAGACAGAAAGAGAGAAGAAGTATTCATCAGTATAAAGGATCTTCCAATTGAGGACTTGGTCCAATCTCTAGCATAGAAGCTTTGCCAACTGTTAAAGATGATCTTATAACATGAGCATTGAGCACAGACTGAAGAGAAATTGCTATCAATTGCTTCATTGACCTGTTGTTTGATTCTCCCACTCTGTGATCTCAAGATGACAACTGCAAATGCACTACTGGCAAGAAGGGAAATGTTGATGAACATGCCATGAGGCTGTTTATGATCATTTCCTGCGTTGCAACACACAACTGCAAAATCTGGTGGAGTAACAATGGAACTAAGCTTGGATCGGTATTTTACCTTGGCTCTTCCAAGTCTATTCTCCTTCTTCTTCTTCTTCCCATGTGCAAGTTCAGAATCTGACCTTGCAAGGCTTCTTTGCCTCTTGACGATTGCAAAAACTCTGGATTTACAACAATTTGCAGCACTATCTATGAGACAAAGAAAAGCTATGGCTTGGGAATTCTCTTGAGAGATTTTTAGTGCAACCAAGTGAAAAATCTTTTTCTGAATTTGAGTTGGGACATGGATTTTCTCGTCTTTATACTTATCCACTTTGTTTGCCTACAGCTTGTTTTCTTTTCCTTTTCCACATGCAGGGGAGGTGATGGTCCATGTCAAACATACCAGTGCCATCAAACACAATGACAGAGTGCTTTCATCTTTGCTTTGTGATTTTGATCAAATCTCATCATCTTGTTCATGAAAGAAAGAGAGCAGGTTTGATAAACCAAGTAGGCTTGAGTGGAGGGAACTCCCGGAGGAAAGGTTTCCCTTCACCTGATATATGATTGGATTGAACTCTAAACCCATGCATGATTTAAATTCGATTATGTGATCATCAAGGGTGTAGGTTTGAACACCACAATTTTATCCTTTGTTCTTTGGCCAAAGTTGAACTTTTCATATACATATATATATATGTATATAAATTGTAAAGGGGGGCAAATGGAACCATTTGTGTGCTTCTCTTTGGGAGTGTAATGTTTCAAAAAACAAAATGTAACCACGTTTGCTAAACCCTAAAATTCTTAACACACATCTATGGCACCAAAAATTGCAGGTGTGGTAGTTGCGTTTTTTCAAAACCTCCATTATGTATACTCATACTTTAGAGCTTCCTTGGTCTCTAGATCTTCTTATTGTGTGAAATTTTTGTCAAAGTTTTTTGACTTTTGCCAAGGCAATCATGAATATTTTAGCATTGTTGGAAATTGCAAGCTTTGTCTTCCTCTTCTTGGTGTTGGAGTTCTTGCTCCAGAAATTTTTCCTTATCCTGGTCGAATTCAATGCTATCTTTTTGTATTCCTTCTCAATGTAGCTCTTGATTTAATTGTCTTTTTCTTGGTGCTTTTTTTCTTGGCTCATAGGCAAACTTAGCCATTTAGTTGCTTATATGATTGTCTTCCTCTTCTTGTTGTCGATGTGCTCCTATTCACAAAGTTTTTCCTTTTCCTGATTTTTTGCTCCTACTCACGAAGTTTTTCCTCTTCTTGATTTTTTGCTCCTACTCACGAAGTTTTTCCTCTTCTTGATTTTTTGCTCCTACTCATGAAGTTTTTCTTTTTAGTTCGATCCTTGTTGTTGATGTGATTGTTTTCCTTTTCTAGGTGTTGGTTTTCCTACTCATAAAGTTCTTCTTCTTGGTTCAATCATTTTTATTGATATGAACATCTTCCTTTTTCTAATGTTGATGTTCTTGTTTATGAAGTTTTTTTTCTTGGTTCAATCCTTGTTGCTGATTTGATTATCTTTTCTTCTTGGTATGATCCTTGCTATTGATTTAACTATCTTCTTCTTCCTAATGTTGGTGTTCTTTTTTATTAAGCTCTTCTTCTTTGTTTAATCTTTGTTGTTAATATGAATGTTTTCCTCTTCTTAGTATTGGTGTTCTTGCTCATGATGTTTTTTTCTTGGTTCGATCCTTGCTCAAAGATTGCCCCTCAAAACTCCAATTTCGGTTGTTAAGGGTCAAAAGGGTGCAACCTAATTGCAACATGCTTTCACTTTCACATTTTTTCTCTTGCATGTTGTTTTGCCTCATGTTGAATTGTTATTGCATTTTCCAAATTCCAACCCATACACTCAAATGGATTTGCTTGGAGGCCTACCTAGAAATTGTTGTGAAAGAAATCACTTACATTTCTTACATTTGTTGTAAACCAATTTGATAAAGATTGTGCCTTATGGTGTCTTTCAATTTTTTTTCGAATTATATGTTTTGTCAAAAATAAGCTTTCAACTGTTATTTTGGCCCTTTTTTTTCTTTCTCCTTCTACTTAACTTCTCTAGTTTTGTTTTCTATTATTGGATCCATTACTTTTTTTTTAAGGTCTCCAAGTATTTAGTAGAAGTCACAACATGTGATTATGAATAATTTACTAAGGACTATTTTCCTTTTATTTGTCTTCCAAGTGAATGGGGCAATGACAATAAGTTGTGAAAGTTCATCACCTTTTAGGTTAAATCCTCTAAAATGTGAATTTCTTGTTCTAGGTTAACAATATAATCATCTAAGTTGATGATATGTTCCCCTTCTTTAATTGCCATAGTAGTAGGGCTAGTAAGCATATCCACATAGTAACTTTGTTATAGATTTAGTTCATCTATAAAATTGAAACTAGCATCTAAACCAAAAATTAATCTTATGTTAAAAAAATTTGCATTTTCATATTGCTCCCCCCATTGTTGGTTATCACTAACATATTCATCTATATTATAATCATCTTCATCTTCCCCCTCTTTAGTGTTTACATTTGCTATTAGTGTGTAAAGGTTTGAAGGTTGTCATTTGTTGTCCATGGCCTTAAGGTTTAAAAGCTATGTCCTTGTTGCCTTAAACCCAACTTTGATGTTATATTTAGTCAATGATTGGTCTAAGGTTTTGTCCAGTGAATGTAATTTTTTTGTGTTCATTATATTTTTTCTTAACCACAGTTGCATCCCTTTCCTTTCTAAATGTTGTTTTGAAAAGCTTGAAACAAGAAACATTTAGTGATTAAAGTGCATGTGACGTGTGAAAGGGCAAAATGATCATGTCTATTCCAAATGCCTACACCTATTTTATTGCCTCTAATGTAACATGCAATCCATGTCCATCCATAATTAATGAATGTCTATTAATCTCTGAAATCCCAGTTGGAATAGACCTCTTGAAGAATGAAAAAAACTCTTTGAATAAAAAACTTATCATCCATGCCATATAAGTCTTTGATTTGTAGAATTTGATGTAGCCAACACATAACCTTTCTTCCCTAAAGATGTAAAACCTTGGTAGAATTATCCCAATTGCATTTATTACACAATTATTGTCCACCACTTTTGAGATTTAAAGATGGTGTTGGACACTTGGTTGGATCTTCTTCTAGTCAAAACCCTTGCTCTAAACTTTTTGCTTGCTTGTATCCTTATCTCATTAGAATTCCATATATGGTATGTTGGGTAATCAAGTTTGTTGCTTAGTGCTTACAAGTTGTTATAGGAGGCACATGGATAAATATTTAGACCTTGTGCTCTACTAACATCTAATCCTTTTGCTTGTTGAATATTGATTTTCAAATGTCTTTTTTTGAACCAATACTACAACTATTAGTTAGTATTCCATTTTGAAAAGGTGTTGGTCTAGTTTGTGTCAATTTTACAAGCTTCATTTTTATTAGGTTTATTGATAATGCACATTCTTGTATACCTAGAATTTGTCCAATCTCTTCATTTGTTAATATTCTAAATGATTCCATTTTCTTGGATCTTGTTTTGGCATTCACATGATTTGAAAGAGAAATAACCACATGTCTAGTAACCTTTTATGACAAAAAACAAAAACACAAGATAAACATAATACAAATCATATACATACTGAATAACAAATACATTTTCAAAGTTTCACACTAGCATAAGCTAGAGACCACCCAAGTTCTGTCCAATAACCACATAAGATATTGCCTTATTCATCAAAGAGAGGCTTGAGGTTTCTAAGGGGTCAAATTGCACTAATCTCTATCTCTTGAGCTCACCGGTCGTCTTTCATCTTTTCAAAGTTTTCAAACCACATAAACCCAAGACCACATTGGACATCCATGGGAACTCAAGTTCTTGTTTATGATGTAAATCCCTTAGCCCATTCATATCACATAACCTAGTGTTCCTGACACCATCACTCCACTTGACAAAACAAAAAAACAGGAAGTCAATACATATCCACTTCCCCCATTGACTACTTCAAAAAGTCTTACAAAGAACCACAATCCTCCTTTGTATGATTGACCCCGTAATTTCAATGTACTATTACAGTTCTTTGGAGTTTCCAAAAGTCAGGATACTTTTTCTTGAAATGTAAGCCAACAAAACCCAGATACAAATCAACCCAAACACACATTTTGAGAAATTTTTTTGGCCGCTCTTGAAACCTTTAAACTTCTCATCATCCCCCTCATCAACCATCAATACCAACCCTTAGATAGAAACTCTACCTCCCTAGTACATTGCGCTGTAGATTCTCTTGTACTTCCATTCGAAACAGAGATCTAAAAACCAATCTTCAACAACTTCCCTTACACCATAAAACCAAAAAAACATTAATTATCTTCACTGTTACACATCCTTCTGCCGTTGCTCCGTAAGATTTCTATCGAACGCACTTCACTTGGTAGCTCCCTTAACACACAATCATCTTGCGTCCAATAACAACACACACACACACACACACACACACACCAAACAGAAGAAAACGACATGTAGGTTTCAATGCTATCAAACACCACTGCATCTCCATTTAATGATCTTTCTTGTTTCCACACCATTGAGAGCAAAAACTCAAAGCCACCAACAAAAAAAAATAGGTTCCATTTGAAAAACCTTAAAACCACTTTCTATTCACACTCAAAACCTTAAAGTTAGAAACTTGTTACACTTCTTCATTGAATATGTCCCCTTCTCAACTACATTTATGGCCTCCTTTAATATTTGATTTGTCCATTTTTATTTTTATTTTTTTGGTGGGAATCTATTAACCTTTGGTGTCCTTAGTGTTCTATTTGATGAAGGTAGTGGTGGAAGGTTTTCCTTGTTAGATGTTGGTTGGTCCCAACCTCCAACAACTAGGGGGTGTACTCCTCACACCCACCAAAGGTATCCCCATGTTTTTCCTAAAATCAAACCAAGAAAATAAAAAAATTATTAAGTCAAGATAGTTGCATTATGCATGTTAGTGCAAATTGCCATATAAAGATGGGAAAACACGGAAGCTTTCAAAGTCATCCCATTTTAAATTGGATTTGATGTCAATGTGCAAGTTGTGAAGTGAATCTCAAAGGTTGATGTGCGCAATTTGAACTTACAATTTTTTGGTCTTTCTATTCTAGAGTGTGGGACAACTAATTGTTGGATTCAACAGAAGACCAAAAATTGCTTGATCTTTTCATTATGAAGCTTATCTAAAATATTAGTCCCTATTTCAGGAATGTCATCTAATTATTTTAAGTGTGCATCTACTTTAAAATTCGATTATGTTTCCTTCACATGCTTTACTTTCACTTTTGAAAACTAACATCCCACATGCTTTGTTTTTAGAGCTAACCCTTTGTGTTCTACATGTTTTACTTTCACACTTGGAAGTTATCCTTATATATGACATGCCTTTAAATTTATCTTTTGCATAATCTATATGTTGTTCTTTCAACTAGGCAACAAAAAATTGTTTCTAGTTTATCTTTACACTTGGAAGTTGTCATTCTATATGATGTGCCTTCGTATCTATCTTTTGTTAATTTGTATGTTGTTTTTTCAATTGGGGAAAATAACCTTGTTTTTGTTTTACTTTTAGATTTGAATTTTTTGATTGTACTACATTCCTAAAGACAATTGCATTAGAACATAAAAACTCATTTTCAAGGTTGGTAGTCATCTTCTAAACTAGTTGACATGAAGAACATATTTGAGAAATGAGATTGTTGGAATGGAGTGAAGTGATGTTAGCAAGAATTGTCTTCAAAAATTGTAATTTTGACAATGAAAACTCAAAGTGCTCAAGTTGTAGGGGAAGATCAAAGTGGGTTGTTGATTTGATTATTTTTTAAATTTTTAGAATCTTGGGACAATATTGTGTTAAGGTTGTTTAATTATTGTTGAACATCTTTAGGCATTTCAAGTTTGTGTGTTCAAGTTGCAAGGAAAGATCAAGGTGGGTTGTTGATTGGATTTTTTTTTAATTTGTAAAATCTTACAACAATATTGTGTTAAAGTTGCTTAATTATTGTTGAACATCTTTGTGCATTTAAAGTTTGTGCAAGTTAATTGCTTGTTACATGCTTTTTAATGTGATGATTAAACACCCAAAACCAAACACTTTGTTTGTTTGTGTTGTCAAATTTTAAAGAATCCTCCAAATGACACCCATAACCTTGTATGTTCCCAAACCCTTTCTAAATATGGTTCAAAATGGGTCCCATAACCAAATGTTTCTTTTCTTTTCTTGCTCAATTTTTTAAATTTTATATTGATTCAAAAAGCATTTATAACCAAATGTTAAAAGCCTTGTCCCTCTTATGCAAGATTGGATTTCAACTCAAATGTTTGCATTAAAACACCATAGTTGACAACCCCATCACCAAACATACCCATACACAAGAAGGTCAAGATTTATTTATTTATAATCTAACACATGCCCATAAACAAACACAAAAAATACAAGATGATTAACACCTTAAAAAATTCCAAACCCACATTTTTTTCATTTGGTTGTTCGGTTTTAGACATGCATGTGAACATTAGTATGTTTGCTAATGATTGTTGACTAGCTACATCTAGAACAATTGATGCTGAGGTTATGGGTTGTTTGGATGTTGCCCAACTTACCCGACCACTTTTGAATGTATTTCTTTTTTTTTCAGTTTTCTCTTTTGAAAGTTATTTAATGAAAAATGCACAATACATTAAAAACATAATCACATTGTCATAGTACCTTTTTTAAGTTTGACAATAATGAAATTATTTTTTGAGATGTTGAATTTTCTAGAAATCATTTGTTTGAAACGTCAAAATTAAAGAAATTACAAGGGAAAAAAATTACAAAAAATTGGTGAAAATCAAGGAGCTTGTTCTTGTTCCAGATCTGTTGATCATTGCAAAGCAAGTAGTCAATAATTGACAACATTTCTCTATCCTATAATTTGGCAAAACATTATGTCTCTCCCCTTTTCCAAAAAAAAAAAATCAAAATCAAAATTTTAAAATTTTTTAAAAAAATTTTAAAATAAAAAATAAAAAAGGCAATAGAAAAGTCCTTATAAAAGGTTTCATTATGTGAAAGGCTCAAAGTTTAGAAAACCCACCAAAGAAGCTAACCATATTTATTTGCCAAAATTTCACAAATTTTGATTTTTCCCCCTTATTGCTACCATAATCCTACTATCTCCAACCCTCTAAGGAAGCTCCATTTGGTAGAGAAGGGCAGAGACAACTGCCACCACGGTTTGCTCTGGTGGGTACCCAGAGATTGCACCATTTGGCATGTTACAAGGATCTCCAAGTGTCACTGAGCTTCACACCTCTGTCTCTCTGTGTGTCTCTCTGTCTCTCTGTCTCTCTCACAAAGAGTTTCCATCCCCGACTCCCTACACATTTATCTTCCAATCCTTCTTCCTTTCAGATTTGTTGCTTGGTGGAAATTTCTTTGGTGGAATAAAAAAGCTTGGTTATATATGCATATATATCTGAGCTGAATGCCACAAAGGAATTTTCACTTCCTTGAAGTTTTGCTTGTTAGCTATAATCATTTTGCTCTTCAGGTTTAGCAGAGGAGAAATTGAGAAAGAAGTGTGTGTGTGTGTCTGTCTCTCTGTCTCTCTCTCTCTCTGGAGCTTTGGAATCAGGGATTCGTAGGACTGTGGAGGTTTTATAGATTAAGAAGCTGGGAGAATTTTGCATGATGAAGAAGAGTATTGTAGCTCTAGTATGCATATTGGTGATGGTGGTGGTGGTGGTGGAGCCAACATTTGTACAAGGAAAGGTCGAAGAGAAGAGTCATCTGGAAGCTGCAAAGGAGGCTACTTCGCAGAGTATCCAAAATGCTGTTGACAAAGCAGGTAAACAAAAGAAGAACAAGGACAAGGGACAAGTACAAGAACAAGAAGCATGTTGCAGATGATGAGATGCTATATTGCTGCTGCTGCTGAAAAATCTTTGGTTTTGGAATTGAGAAAAAAAAAAGTCTATTGAAAGTGTTTGAGTGATTTGTTTACATTATTGTGTTATTCCTCAGGTGAAGCTGGAGAGAAGATCCAGTATCACACTGGACAAGCTGCTGAAGCTGCTAAAGATACATTAACCGCTGCTGGTGTCAAAGCCTCGGAAGCAACAGAGGCAACAAAGGATACTCTCCTCACGGTATGTATGTCCAAGAGAGAGAGATTCTTGTCTCAAAAGCATTTGATAGTTTGATGATCTATCTACTGCAGTGGGAGAAAGATCACCCAAGTGATCTTTCCATCTTTTTGTTTGAGAGTTTGATTATCTACTGCAGTGGCGGAGACCATCACGAAGTCTTCCCATAGATCTTTTTGTTTTGAGAGTTTGGTGATGGTGTTGGAATGGGGTTGGTTGGTTATAGACTGGCCAGAAGATGCAAGAGAGTGTGGGGAAGGTATACGACACAACAACTGGAGCTTTAGGTTCAGCAGGTGAAACGCTTTCGAATTCGGTTGGCTCAGCAAAAGATACAGTATTTGGGGTCACACAAAAGCAACAAGAAGAATCTGAAGGAGGGGTTTATGACAGAGCTGCACAGTATTATGATATTGCCACACAGAAAACAGCTGAAGCTGCACAAGCAATGAAAGCTGCTGCTGCACCAACTGCACAACATGTTCAAGGCAATGCTCACCAAGCTGCTGATACATCCAGAAACACCCTACATGATACTGGCTCCACAATCTATGATTCTCTGGCAATGGCAGGTGAAAAACTTTCGCAAGCAGCAGAGGCAGCCAGAGATTCAACTCTTAAGGTAAAAACAAGTGTCATGAAAGAGCTTCAAAGATCTGAAGGTTTAGAAAATCTTTCAGAGTTAACAGAACCCATATTCAGTTTTGAATCTTGTAATCAAAAGATTGAAAGAATGTGTTGTGGTTTTCCATTCACAGAAGGAGTTGTTTTTTGCACACTCTCTTCTTGTATTCTAGACAAGCACCTGAGCATTTTGATTCTTTACCTAGTGCAGGTTTGATAACAATTTTTCATCTTGGTGGTGTTGGGGTTATTGTAGGCTGGCCAGAGTGCAATGTGGGGTTCTCAGAATGTGCACAATTCCCCTGGTGGTACTTACTATGAAGGTGCCAAGGACACTGTTGGAGAGTACTATCGCAGTATGACAGAGAAACTGGGGAGTATTGCAGAGGTAATGGGTTGGCAGCCAGTACCTGATGCACAAATGAAGAAGAGGGATCGTAGTAAGCTATCTCCATATTCTGTTTTCATTGGAAATAAGATGTATGAGCTTCCACAAAAGCAGCAGCAGCAAGATGGGTACTTGAATCGTGCTTTCAATTCAATGGAAGAAGCTGCTCGTAGTGTGAAGGAGAAGACATTGGGATCTGGTGCTGTGAGTGAAGAGAAACACTTGTCAGGAACTTCACCACGTGGAAGCTGGAGTTGGCCATCTGAATCCTCCCATGAAGATGGAGCTCCTCACAGCATGAGAGACAAACTGGGTGCAACTGCGGATTACACCACTGGAACGATCTCTGGGGCTTCTGAGAGTATGAAAGGTGCAGCTCATCAGATCGGAGATTACACCACTGGAACAGTCAGCGGGGCTTCTGCGAATATAAAAGATGCAGCTCAGAAGATGGGGGATTACACAAGTGGAACAGTCAGTGGTGCTTCTGAGAGTATGAAAGATACAGCTCAGAAGATAGGAGAGACATGGGAATCTGCTGGAAATTATGCTGCAGAAAAGGTCAGTGATGCGACTGAAAATTTGAAGAAGAACGTGGTTGGATAAACAAGGAAGACAGCTTGCAGCATGTGCAGGCTTGATGACTTTGGTCTTAGCCTAAAAAGGAGGAAGGAGATGGCAAAAGAAACTCTTGGGTGTGAGCAGCTAGCTGCAGCTGGGCTTGTTGCTGCATGTGGTTAGATGGTAGACTAATGGTAGATGTTGCAGCAGTAGTCATGAGAACTGTTGATCCAAAACTTAAGACTGCATTCTCATGTGTTCTCTGAAGAAATTGTATACTGGTGTTAGCATGTTGTTTTGAGGTGGAGATCGTCTAATAACCATAGCAGTTTCTGGTTTCTACCAAATTTCTCTCTTCTTGTAACAAACATCTTTTCTTTGAACATTGCCAGCCATCTCATCTTGGGACTTGAGGATTACAAGCTCATTCTTGTTGCAAGGAATGTAATTCTTGAGTAAGCATTCACAGTTGTGGAATCTCATAGTTCTGCCTTTCAAAACCTGGCATTTTCTGCAAAGACTGGAGGTCAACTAGTGCATGAAAAATCACCAGGTTCTTCTTCCAATCATATAATACCCAATTCCACAGTCTAAATAACAAAAACAATTGAAGAAATCAAATTCAAGTCAGTACCTCCTTCAAATCGATACAACAAATTTACAGTTTGAATTTGGGCAAGAGTCAGAGTTCTAGTCTGGTAAACTTGCGATTTTGTCAATCCTTTCTGGGCACTCATGACACTAAATCGACAACCATTCCTGATCTTCTTAAGCTTCCTGATCTTCAGCTCCCTCTGTACTAAACTAGAGAAGTAGCTGTGCTTATGCATGCAGCAATGTTCATCTGAACTCTGATAATCTTCTTGACCACATTTTTGGCCCAAATCTGGTGGATTGCACAGAGTTATGTACCTAATGTTTAAGAGAGAAGCTTTGAGACAGAGCTTCATGATGCATTTAAAAAGTTCTTCCTTTTCTCTACCTGCAAGATGGTAACAAAAATGGAGGAATTTCAGGTGCCTTCTTCCACCAGATTAGGATCCATCTTCACCAGTACTTTTTGCAAATGGTCTTCATAACATCCAAACATACATGAAAGTAGGTATCTCCATAGCTCATTTAACTTGTTGTAATCTTATGAATAAGATTGTTCAAAGCCAATTGAAAGAGCTTTGAAAACCACCTTTGAAAGTTGGAGAGGATTTCTTTAACTTGTTCATCATCTATGGTGCCAACCTACAATTGCACCTTCTTATTATGGCAACATATTTGAACCCCCATTTTTTTCCTAAATTCCCTTGAAAGTTGCCTTTACTTAAAAACATCACCATTTCCATAGTTGTTGCCTTGACCCAAGATGCCCAATTAGTGGCAAACTTTGGCCATGCTTTGCCTCCAACCCAAGTATCCAAAAGCTTCTCATTTAGACTTTGGTTATGAAGAAGCTCCATATCAAACCTAGGTAAGGGTATGGCTTTTTTGCAATGGAAAGGTTAGATTGCAAAAATCAAAAGGAGAATAGTCCAAGATTTTTTGCAAAAAGATTGAAATTTCCATTCTATCTTTTCATTCATCCAACTTAATTGAAACATAAAAGTTATCAATCCTAAATAAGGTACAATATTAGAACACCCATTACCAAATGTATATTCTTTCTTGGTCATTTTTCAAAAGTGTCCTAGAAACCACAAATATGCCAAACCTTACTACAAGGTTAAATAGTGCCAAACAAATAGTTTTTCCCCACCTCATGAACTTATGACCTAAACCCTTTAATTGCTTTGAGTTTTCAATCACATTAAAGTCCCTTAGCATGCAATTTGAAGCTTCAAAGTTATGTTCCAAAATGTGTTGCCACATGATGGTACTCTCATTTAATAGCAAGCTCCATAAAATGTTCATGATTATGATGATTTCCACAATTGTTGTTTTCAACCTAACACAAGTTTTGCACATCTCTCCAACATGATTTCATGATAATACACACATTAGTCCTTGGAGTAATAAAGTTTGTGGAAAGGGGTCCATAGCTTGTACCAAAATTCTAATCATTTTTGCTTTTAAGAACCTTTTTTCTTGCCTAACCTTATAATGTTAAAGGTGACCATAGCAAGTGGTTTTCCAATCATTTAAACCCTGAGTTAGGGCAACCCTAAGGTTGAGCAATCCCTTTTGGGCATCATTTTAACTTACTGAGTTCCTTGGCCACATCCAAAAAATCCATTGTATATTCGCACACTTGATGATCCCAAATCCACATTATATAAAGATAATAATGGCATATAAAAATAAACAAAATGCCGAAAAAAATTACCATATATGGCTACCTTCCACTAGGTGACCTAGCCTTCAAGTAATTACAATAAGATTTTAGGAAACAAAACAAAACCCAAGGAAATTGTGTTGTCGCAAGAAGGCAACTACATTCCTTCCCAATCTTTTAATTCTATTACACCTTTTCATAAAAGGGATAGATTACTTACACCATTTGCAATTTGTTATCTTCCATTGTCGTTGCCTTCCATGGGTGCAACTACTATCCAACAAGATTTTTTTGAAAAAAAGGAATAAAAACCAAAGATTCACGATCTTCTATATAAAAAACAATTAAGTACCATCCTTTGTAAAGAAGGAAACAAGGCACAAAACAAAATAAAACACAAATGTCATCTCCTTCCTTTGGAACATTATTTTTTTGACATTCTAACAACTTTAAATACACCCCAACTCCCTTCAACCTAAATTCCAAGAGGCAACCATGAAAATATGAAGAACCAAATAAGCTTCCCATCAAACATTTTGATGTTCATTTACATATAGGCTAATGTTATAAACTAAACTTACAAATTTTCAAAAGTTAAAGGAATTTAGTTTTGTGATGATATAATTTATATCATCCGATTAATGTTAGTGGGTAATGGCCATGATCAAGATTGATTATCACAAATTCAAGATAGTTATAATTAATGTTAAATGCAATCAATATTGACTTAGATGTCACATTCAAAATTGTGCTTTGCTTTTTGGCCTTTTTTTACATAACATTTTTAGTTAAAACCTCAAAACATAATAAGCTTTAGGCTAGGCTTTGGGTATTAACTATCATAAATACTAAAACATCAATATATGTCGACATGACCTACTAACAAGGATGCCACATCATAAGCAATGCTACCTTACATTGCATATGTGCATGCACCCTAAATTATGTCATTTGTAAAAATGTTGAAATTTGAAAAAATAAAATCTTTTTTGAAAAATAAAATGCGATGAAGTAAAATAGAGAATATTTTGAGATACTCAAGAATATTCATTTTGACGCGAAGTCGTGAAGTGTAATTTAAGGCCCCCTTTACACTAGGAGTCAGGGCTGAAAAAAACTTGGGGCCAACTTTGAGCATTTTTGGCTTGTTGTTTGGCCCCAAGGATTGCAAATTGGCTTCCCAAATTTGATGGTATGCTTTTTTTTCAGCCTTGGGGCCAATAGAAGGCCATAAAGTTCAGCATTTATTAGTAACTTGGGGCAGATTGAATTTAAATTTTTTTTTTTTCTATTACAGCCTTGACTCTTTTTTTCCAATTTTGTGATGCAGCTGAAGTGATGATGATCATCCATAAGACAATTTAGCCAGATTTGGCTACAGATTAAATATGAAAATAAAAAAGAATAAAGAAAAAAGCTATGTACAGGAACTTATCATAAAATTTGACAATTTCAAATTCTTTTCTTCAAAATTTGAAGAATTTGGGTTGTTTTTTTTTTCCCATGAAGCTTGTGATTATCCAATGAAAATTTAAATAAAATTGAAACTGGAAACTGTATTCGAATTTGGGGGGGCGTTTCTCTCGGTGTTATTGGAAAAGCCTTCAGCAAGTCAGATTTAATAGAGTTTATTTCATAATTTTCAGAGCTAAAGTGTGGAAGATATTGAATTTTTGAGTGGATTTTGTTGCTGGAAATTCAAACAAATTGCTAGAAATTGGGTTTGGAAAAAATATATATATCAGTTGAGCCTGCAATGTGGTGTTCACATTGCCAAATTTTAGAAATTTTCAATTCTAAAAATGTGAAAATTAAAGAATGTGTTCACACTTGGATGAACAGCACAGGTTACACTAGTTATAATCAAAGAACGGCTGGTTCTGGGTATTTCAAAAACCGAATTTCAGAAAATTGAAACTTTGGAAAACATAACATTTGCGAAGGTAAATAATAGAGAATTTAAGAATTTTCTCCAGCATTTTTATTTGTTTCAACACTAAAATGTTGAACTCGCCATGGTACTACTATGGGTACGAAGCCAAGCATGCTGCTGGATATGTGGGAGTGCCCTTTATATTATATTATATTATATTATATTCCAAACACATAATTAAATATTATTTTATTTTATTTTATTTTATTACAAACACATATCATTTTAAAAAATTATTCTATTTTATTATTGCACAGACATCATTAAATTGTCCATGGGCCACACTAACCTTAATTGTGCAGAGAGAGGAAAAGCAAAAGGAATGAAGAAGAAGAAAAAAAACAGAGCTGCAACAAAAACAGGCCTGACTTGCTAAGTCAGTACAATTATTAACTTAAAAAGAAGAGAGAGAGAGAGAGAGTTTAATTAAGAAGCTTTGTTTTTGGGTCTGCAGCACTAACAGGCTTTTGGGCTGACTTGCAATTAACCAAAGGTGCAAGCAAGTATGAGCCCAAAAAACATCAAAGTAGGATCACCAAAGTAAGTGTGTCCAAACACCAAAACAAATGTACTTTACTCTATGGAATGGTCTCAAGCCCTGGTCATTCTGTTGTGTAATGTGCCAGGCGAGCCTGTTATGGTGTGCTTGGTCACACACCAAAAACATAATGGGCAAGGGTGACTAGACCATTCCATGACTTTAATGTCGAAGGTGGCAAATTCAAATAATTGTTTGATATTCAAGATTTTGGTCACTATCTCAAATGTTTGATCATCATCGGAAGATTATGTCATATAATGTGGTCAAGAAAATGACGTAATCTTTCACCCGGGCCCAGACCTTCATGTACGATGGAATGGTCAAGCCTTGGACGTTAATGTTGGGTAAAAGCATAAGGCGAGCGTGTTTAGGGCAAAGCTCGACAACACACCCAACATAATGGGCCAAGGCTAGGCCATTCCATGACACGAAGATGTGGGGTGGTAGATAGAGCAATTAATTAAGCAAAATTCATAGTTCAATAGATATACGGTTACGGTTGGGTCATTATTACGAGTGTATGATTGTCCACCAGAAGATTATGACAATAATGGTAACATGGTCAGGGGGAAAAAGGCTGGTTTAGTGTGAGCTAACCCATGCACCAAACCACAAATGGGTCAGGGCAAGGCCATTCCATGATATTAATGGGTCATGGCGACACCATTCCATGATATTAATGGCTCACGGCGACACCATTCCATGATATTAAAGGTCTTGGATGCTATTGCATGCAAGTGTAAGATCATCACCGGAAAGATGATCTTCGTGTCATATAATGTGGTCAAGAAAATGACATAATGTGTCAACCCGCCCGGGCCCCCGGGGCCCAACCCAACCTTGACGTATCATAGAAGCGGCTGATGAGGAGCCTTCGGGGTTCATTAAGAGGGCACCGAACATGATTAAAAAAATTGGGTCTCTTCGGAACATTTAATTGATCCCCCAAAGTACTTAGCCCTATTGAAAAAACATAGTCAAAAATATGTTTAATGTGGGAGGCCTAGGTGCAAGTGCCCTGGCAGTAGTGCTCCTGCCCCTAAAGGAATGGCAAACCTGACCCCAAGAAGAAAGGGACAACCAGAGTTAAGTTTGAAACCAGCTTTTTCCATTGTATTGATTATACTACCTAGGTTTCTACTAAACCCTAAACCCTAATACCCATTGACATGCATCTACTTACTTACCTACCTACCTAAGTACCCACCAATACAACCCACCATGTGTATTGGGTAATGCCTTGAGAGAGAAGAAGGGCATTATGTTCCCAAAATATGCGGCCCTTGTGTTCCTTGCCTATGATACTTTTAAAGCATTATTTACACCCTATTGTTAAGTTCATTGTAAGTTGATGTTAAATTTTCTTGGTTTTGTTGTCCCACGGTGTGTATTCACATATTTAATGTTAGATAGCATTGATAATAATAATGTGGAATCCTAATTGACAACAAGTGATATTAACTTGATGTTAAATGTGTGTGATGGTTAACATTTTTAAATCTAATTTTAAACTTAGATCTTAGGCTTTTTGGTTGATGATATGTGTAAAGCTAGTAGTAGAAAGGACCAAATTAACTCAATGTTACATAACATGATTGTGAGGTTTGATCCCACCATCCTTCCCACTCACCCCAAGAAAAAGAGAGAGAGAGAGGGAAAAAAAAAGAAAAAGAAAAAAAAGGAGAAATTGAAGACTTTGGTGTGAATGGCCATTTTTTTTTAATATACTTGTTATTTTTTGTCAAATCTGTTTTATTAGTCAATTTGGCCTAGGTGAAGGGTGGTCAAATTAGCCACCTTCACATATTTGGCATGAATGGAGGCTTTTTTTTTTTTTCTTTTGTTTTCCTTGAAGATTTTTTTGGCCTTTTAACACTATGGACCAGTTTTAGCTCCTAGCAAGTCCGCAAACTAGCTAGCCCGCTACCACCAATAGATGTTGCAATGGTGGGTTTAGGTTGGGTCACATACTCTACTACTCTACTCACCACTAGCAAATCAATCGACAAATTTTTGTGAAAATATTTTTTGAAGTTTCTTTCAACAAAAAGGAGTTTTGGAGCTCCATTTTCAATATTCAACAAAAGTTTTGACAATAAGGACAAGTACTTCGTACAAGAAGAAGTTGAGCATTGTTTTAGAATACACGATGGTAATTTAGTAGTGGTAGGGACAATCATTGGGTTGGAGCAAGTCTAAAATTGTCTTTCAAAGTTTGTTTTGGGAGATCTCTTTTGAGAGTTATTTAACACCAAAACCTTAGTGACAAATACAATATTCTCACAAAAGGCGGCCCAAGGACACGGGACATTCCCAAAATAAGTCATCCAAGCTCTCTTTCTCTCGGGAATACCCCTCATGTAGGACCTTACTTTGTAGAGAGCCTTGGGTCAAAATGTCAGATTTGTTGGAACAAAGTTGAGGCACCCTTGCATCAAGTGCAAGGGATGCCACCTTCAAAGCTTTTTTTTAATATGTCAATTCTAATGGCAATTGCCCAAAACATGGTGTTACATGTTTTGGTTGGCCTCATCCAAAACTAAACACGCAAAGCCATTGTGAAATAGACCTTCCCCTTGGGACAAGTTCAAACAAAATCATGAGAAATCATGAACCCTTGTCTAACATGGTTAAGTGCAGTGGTTTTTTTTTTCTCTTCAATTCTTGAAGTAGCCAAACAAAGTGGCAATCATCTAGACAAAAGATTAGCCAAAATTGGCTACAAACCACATATGAAAGTCAAGGGAAAAAAGAAGAATAGATCCATCTCTATTCTTGGCTACCTATTGGAACTTCTCCATAAAAATCCAATGATATGGAATTTTTCCCTTTAAGTCTACCATGAAAAATCCCCTTGGATAGATGGAAATCATAATTTTCAAGGGGAAAAATTGCCAAAAACAAAATCACTTAGTCAATTAAAAAAAAAACAGCCCTAAAGAATAGGGTTAGCTCTCAGGCTGTCACCCTATTTTGCAGGTGAATTTTTGTCAAATTTCAACCCAAAACATACAATATCGACCTATACAAAGGATTTTTCATGGGAACAAAATGGCCCAAATTCAACAAATTTCAAATTTAAAAAAAAAATTCCAAATCACCAGTCTTTTGATAACTTCCAGAAGGTAGCCAAAAAAAGAGAAAGATTCCCTGTTTTTAAAATTTTCTACCTTCATATCATATCTATTATGTAGCCAAATTTGGCTAAATTATTTTCTGAATAATCACCACTTTGGCTACATCACAAAACCCTTAAAAGAAACCCCGACCCACACATAAAATATTTACCCCCATAATAATAACTTCATCCTACAATGATACAAAGTCTCTCTTTAGCAAACCCTTCTTAGCAAATCCAATAATTTAAGTCAAGTCTTTGAGAACAAGTGAAGGATTAGTGGCTGACTCGTAGTAGGACCTTGCTTTTTAGTACATGTTTCTGGAAGCTTAGCCATGACTTCTAGGGTTTAGGGTTTAGCAAAATAGAGGAGAGGAACTTTTGTCTCTTTGCCAATGGATGGTACCTTTACCTAAGGTCTTGATCCCTTTGTTGGACTCTCAATATTTATCGTACCTACCTACGTATCGTACCTACAAAACCAATAATCAATCGATAATAATAATCGACATATTTTTGTTGAAATATTTAATTATATATTGAAAATGGGTCGCAACACTTCTTCCAATTTGAATATTTCATGATTTTCATAATTAAGTATATAAATGTAAAAGGTCTCTCATCCTTTCTGAAATTTATTTTTGATATCCTAGCATAGTATAGTTGCATGGGTTTCAATTCTTGCAAAATTGGACAAAGAAAGATTTTTTTTTTTCCTAATATTTTTTGTAAATTAAAATAAATTAATTGAATTTATATATACTCTTCTTGTTTTAACACCATATGTAACTTACATCCAGCTAAACTGGAATATGATGGTTAGTGGGTTTTATATGGGGGCAAATTTTCACCATTTTTTTGCCTGAAAAAATGATCCGGCACATGTAAAGGACTTTTGTGAAAATAATCGCCCCCTACTTATCCAGATTTTAATAAATAAATAACAAACATCACTATATTCCTATGATAGATTCTAGCATGTAGCCAAAATATATAAGCGTTTGAAATTTAATTTAATTTTTTATGTTTGATATGTAACCAAATTTGGCTAAATCTTCTTGTGGATGATTGCCAGTTTGACTAAAATCACAAAATTTTAAATGTAAAAGAAAATCCTAATGATGGTGTGTGTGTTTGCCAATTTTTTTAAAATAAATATGGCAAGAAATATTTTCTAGATTTTTTTTTTTTTAAAGTGTAAATTCAAAGGAAAAAAATCCTTTAAAAAATTTGGAAAAAATTCACCAAACTCTCAAAACCACAAAATTGGAAAAAAAAAAAAAAAAAACCCCCCTGATGTTCGCAAAAGTCATAAAAATGATCAAACAAGGTACAATTACTTCAATATGCCACTTGTGAAGTTAAGCATGTACACATAATATAGAAACACATTAATACACATAATACATACATACATAGCACATATACATAGTAATAAGCTACAGTGTCCATGCATACATTTATGGCATGTATTTGGCTGGAACCTAAACATACACACACACACACACACACACATACATATACATAATATGCTACACACATTGGAAGGAGAGCCTCATTGTCAGGCTTGTCTAACTTGTACTCTTCCCACAGTGATATGGATGCTATCATAGCCTATTTGATTCTTGAGCAAAACAAAAAGAAAAAGAAAAATCTTCCTAGCATCCTTGTAATATATAGCAAGGACAATATAATTCAACAGAGGTTTGATGTAGCATTGAATTTCCTGATACATTTCAGTTGGGTCAGATTTCAAGGGGAGGGGCTTCAAATTTCAATGCAAATAATCACATTGCCAAGAAACTTAGGAGGAAGAAGAAGAAGAGCTCTAATAAATAAGCACCTTTACAGTTACTAGGTGGTGTATAAATGTAAGTAAACATGAGCCTTCTTCACTCACTCACTCACTCAGTACTCACCTTCACAAACACTTGTCTCATCGACAACCCTTGCATAATAAGTGTTAGTTTCAAACACTCTGAGAGACAACAACGTCAACAACAACCACCATCATGCTCAACATCATCATGGGTGCTGCTTGTTTTTCTTCTTCTTCTCCTCCTCCTCCTCGTCAGAGATTTGTTGTTCTCGTCACATTGGCTGTTGTGAGCTTATATGGAATTAGTTCCTTACGCACCAGCATTGCTAGTAGTGTCGTCGAGATGCATGAGCTTCCTGTAGGAAGAAGGAGCCTTGTTGGGTTGGGGTCCAGTAGGAGTAGTAGTAGTCTGAAGACGTTAGACGAGCTCAAAGCTGCCAAAATAGTGCCAGACATAGTGCAGAGCTTACCAGAGCATCTGTTGGACATGAGGGTGTTGTACACGACGAATGGTAGTGAACTCGGAGGAGGACGAGGAGTTCGTGAGCTGCCAATGGGTGTGCAAATGTTATTAGTTCAAATCCAAAGCAAGCCCCATGTGGAGCTCCATGGTAACGGGTTTGGGGGAGATGCGGAGAAGTACACATTGGTGATGGTGGATCCCGATGCACCTAGTCCTTCCAATCCCACCCTTCGCAACATCCTTCATTGGCTTGTCACTGACATCCCTGGTTCCACATCTCCTTCCCAAGGTCTGTTGTGACATTTCCCCCCCCCCTCACGAAGACATTTATATATACTAATTACCACAAATAGGTCGGTCCACATATGAAACTCTCACAATTCACACACGAATGAGAGTTTCATGAGGACTGACCAATTGGCCATCTTGCAAACTTATGATGCCAAATCTAGTGAGCTTTTTATGTGAAGGGTGAGAATTGTTTCATTGAAAATTGTTTCATTTAAACCAAATGAATGTTGTCAATTGAGGTCATGGGGGGTGGCAAGGGGTGAAGGGCTAGGACTCAAATTGATCACGAGCCCTTAACCCACAAATAATACGCTAAACATCATCATCCATTTAGTTGTGCAAATTTTGTCTTTATAATATGTAAATATCATGCACATCTACAAATGTTCATCATCTCAATTCCATCTAACAAAATGTGAAATCGATGCATATAATATGAATAGAAGGTCATTCAAATGAAAGGATTTTTGTTTGTTTTGTAATGCATGAAAATGGGATATGCCCCCCATCCATCCATCTTCATATGTAAGTATCACCCACAATCTACAATGCTTATTATCATTGTTGTGTAAAACCGTTTCCTTGGGTGGTATGTGTTATGCAACCATGCAGAAATATGGGCAACTGGACAAGAGAAAATGCCATACTTGCAACCTGCCCCCATTGAAGGCATGCATCGCTATGTCTTCCTATTGTTTAAGCAGGTATTCCGCATTTTGCAATCTCCTTGCCTAATTCAGAATGAAGGTTGAATCATGGGATTTTGTTTTATTTTATTTTATTATTATTTTTTTTTTTCATGTGTGAAAAAATTATGTACTATTGAGTGATCAAGCCATGTCCGTTTATGTTTGGCAAGGCACCACGAGAGCCCAATATTTAGTTTAGTTAGGGCGAGTTAGGTGACACACCCAAAGGTGATGCCCTAGTTTTGCTCCTTTTTTTCCCCAATTTTGTTACATAAAAAAAATTGGCAATTTTTTTCAAAATATTAAGGAAAAGTTTTCAAATTTACACATTAGAAAAACAAAAAAAATCTGATTTAGTTCTTTATATTTATTGAACTAATAATACGTTTTTTGATGAATATGGATGGCCAGGATGAGTCAACGCAATTCGACAACCTCATAGAAGCTCCTCCGAGCAGAGTCACATTTTCTGTGGCAAAGTTTGTAGAGACTTACAACTTAGGCATTCCAGTTGCGGGCTACTATTTCAAGGCAATGCATGGCGATTGAAATGATCATAAACTGAAGCTCTCTCAACCTACCTATCTAGATATATAAGGCTACCACCATAGCTCCGGAGAAATAATAGGAGCAAGAGTAAACTTGAATCATAATATTTAATATGTAGATTATTACATCACATCCTTACATACTGGCATAGTTGAGTCTAATTATAATTAAATTTATGCTCAAATATCATATTATTATTATTATTATTAACATTATTACTAGCAACCTCTTATTATTATTGTTGCTAGCTTTTTTGACATTAAGAAACACAAATCTCTTGTAAAATATTCTATTAAATGGGCAGTAACTTCTAAGCAAGTTTTTTTTTTTTTTTTTTTTTATTTTTTTTTTTTTTTTTTTTTTTTTTTTTCAATTTTTGATATTCATTTTGGCAAAAAAAATTCCCCGAAAGTAGAAAATTTGGTCAAATTTACATAGGAAAAAATAATTTAAATCAAATCCCAATTTTTTGGTTGAGAAACCAACAAAATTTGTTTGGGGAAAAAAAATTTCATCAAATTTTCAATATCACAAAGTAATCATTAACTGAGAAACTCACGCATGAATAAATGAATGAATGAATGAATACCCTTGAATGTCGTTTAGGATGTTAAGAAAATTGTTCATTGGCAAAAGGTTAAGGACATCCAATATATTTCTGTCCAATTGTCCATCGAGTTTCCTTTGGAGAAAAGAAGTTCCTAACGAGTCGTATAAACAAACCAGCGGTTTTTATCCGGAGGACAATAAGAGGTTCCATTGTTAGTAGAGAACTCTTCCTCCTGAAGCTCGTAATTTTCATGTTGTAATGGCCTCCATCAGAAGCGTTCTTCCTGTCGAAGCTGGTGATTCCGTGTCGTAATGACCTCCATCGATAGCGTTCTCCCCCTGAAATCTTGCAATTCCGGGTGGTAATGGCCTCCGTCTAATTTCCTTTGGAGAAAACAAGTGTACTAACCAGTCTTATAAACTAACCAGCGGGTTTTACCCGGAGGATAATAAGAGCTTCTCTGGAGTTCGTAGCGCTGCTCTTCCCGCTGAAGCAGGATTGTTTTGTCGCGCAACAACAGCACTAAAGTGCATTACGTTGCAAAATTGCGATCTGTCGAAAAATCCGACACTCAGATAATCCATATTCGTCGCCTCCTTCTGTTTTTTCTTTTTATTTTTTGTAATTTTGAGAAAAAAAAATTTGAGCAAATTTGACGAAAGTTTGTTTCATCTAGTGCAAACAAGACTTTCTCAAACAACAATGACAACGTTTGCGTCTTCTTCTTCGTCGTCAATCTGTTACTCGAGCGTTTTGAATTGCGTCGCAAAATTGCGATCTGTCGAAAAATCCGACACTCAGGTAAATCCATATTCATGGTCTCCTTCTGTTTTCTTCTTCATGTCTCTTGATTTTTTGCAATTTGGAGAAAAAAAAATTTCGAGCAAATTTGACGAAAGTTTGCTTCATATAGTGTGCAAAGAAGACTTTCTCAAACAATAATGACGACGTGTTGAGAAATCCGACAATCAGGTAATCCACATCCGCCTCATTTTTTTCTTCACGTCTCTCGATTGTTTTCCGATTTTGAGAAGGAAAAAAACCTTGAGCAAATTTGACGAATTTTTGTTCCACCTGGTGCAAAGACTTTTTCAAACGATAATGACAACAGTTGCATCTTCTTCTTCGTCAATCTGTTGCTTGAGCGTTTTGGATTACGTTGCAAAATTGTGATCTGTCGAGAAATCCGACAAGTGCTCAGGTAATCCATATATTCTCCTTCTTTTGTTCTTCATGTAGACTCTTGATTTTTGCAAATTTGACGAAGTTTTCATTTCGCCTCTTAACAGTGCAAAGACTTTCTCAAACAAACAATAATGACAAAGTTTTGCTTCTTCTTCGTCGTCGATCTGTTGCTCGACCGTTTTGGATTACGGATCTAGTGCATGCAGGATAGATTTAAAATTCTGATACAAGCATTTGTCAGATCTCGTTCTTTCCCTCCCGATCTTCATGTTTTGGCCTTGCAATTTGAAGAAATTCTGTGGCTGAAGGTCCGTGTTCGGGACTTGCTTCCAAGTTTGTACCAAGCTGCAGGACTGTGTTGTTGCGCGCGCGTGTGTTTGCATCAAGAAGAAGGAGAAGAAGAAGAAAATCGTGCTACTTTTGTATGATTTTTGCTCTTGATTGCGGCTGCAATAGTCTTCCAGAGTGACAACTCTTTTGTTTTTTTCTTCTCATGAGATTTCATGATGCAACTGTAGGTAGAGCTTTCATTCTGGCTTTGCTGTAGAGGAGAGCGGCTGCTGTCGAGTGAAAATGTTCTGTCGTCTTACACACAGAGAGGTGTGTGAGTGATGGCGAAGATAGCCTACCGGAGTGGAGGAGGAGGTTTCTTTGACACACAAAGACAGCGAAGTTTGAGAGTGCACACTGCCCAGCAGCAGCAAGGAGTTCCTGTCCATTTCCTGAAACCGCGTAAAGAAAAAGAAGAAGCACTGAGCTTTCAGCTTCAGGATTTTCGAAGAAGGTACGATTTTACTGTCATTGTTTCAAAGCAGCTGCTGCTGAGTGAGAATTGTAAGAATCGCTGTGATGATGATGACGAGAAGAATGCCGCAAGAAAAATGTAGGAAGAATGTTGCAAGAGTTTCTCCAGAGATTTTGCAAGCTTCCTCCAGGCCACACACAGTTCCTTTAGAAAGAATCCTCCTTTAGAATTTTATCAGACTAAGAAGCTCAGGGAGATCTGACATTTATTGGCAGGAAAAAGAAGAAGACAAGCATTAGAAAGGGGAGCAATGTCATCCTATGAAAATTCTTCTCCTGTTGCATTTTCGCAACAAAGGAGGAGGAGGAGGAGGAGTAGTAGTAGTCAAAGAACTAGTCACCACCTTCCACAAGCATCATCATCATCCTCATCATCTTGGCCTCTTGCAGATTATGTCCACAATTCAACTCTGGAATTGGTAATTGCTCCTCAAACTCAGAGTGCCAGTTGGTCCACAGTCCTCTCTCTACTCAGAACTGAGTAATATTGCCTCTCTTGGAGCTTCTGAATCTGATGATATTCACAAAACTTAGACTCCTCTGTTTTTTTGCTTCCTCTGTTTGTTTTGGGGGCAGCTCAAAGGAAACAGTCCTGGCTCTGCACCAACGGATGCATGGAGACGCAAGCTCAATACCCATGTCAATCCTTTACAAGGATCCTGTATAACCCTATTGGAAGGTTGTAGATTGGTGATCTTCCTCTTCTTTCAATTTCACAAGATTTTTTTCCTAGAGAGATTATACATTGTTTTGTTTTCTGCAGGATTTTTCTTAGATGGGTTTTTTGGGTTGAAGACAAAGCATCAAACCCATCTCTGACCAAACCCATGGAACAGTCTTTCATGTAACAAGCAACTTGCACTCTGAATGCTGCTGCACCTTCCCCAGTGAACAAATGGTTGCTAGTTCTTTTTTCTTGCTGAACTTGGTGCTCTGGTGCAATTTTGCAGCATCAGTTGCTGATGTGTATGCTGTTGTATGTGTGGTCAGAACAATCGCAGCATCAGGTAACTTCTTTCATCTTAGTTTTCCCAATCTTAAAAATGCTTCAACCAAAACCTCAGGATTGTTGCTCTATTCTGTATTCTCAGCTCCAATGCTGGATCAACTTGTTTTCTTTCAAAGAGTCGGGATGTAAGGCAGCAGCAAGGCATTCAGTAGTAGGATGCTGCTTTTCCTTCTTCATGTTTTCAAGATCAATCTCCTTGGAGCTCACTCATCAATCTGCAAGTCTCAGAGAAAATGATTTAAATCCGGAATCCATGGCAATGAATACAGAAAGTCTGACAACTAAGTTGATGTATGTTTCTAGAGATACGAAGCCTTAGGCAGCTCATGGTCTTCCTCTTGGTGGAATGGGTTGAGCCACCAGCTCAACACAAATTGCTCATGCAATTCTTATGAAATTGGATTTTCTAGTTGTGTGTTTGAATCCTGTTATAATTGAATGATTAGATTACTTTACAATGCTCAGCAGAATTTGTGTTACAGCAGTGGAAGCATTGGGTGAGATTTTCCAGGTGAGTTTAGGTGATGGCAACTGATCTCGTGTGTGTGTGAGGAAGGCCCCATCTTGGCCAATCAGTTCTTGGTACTTGTCTGTTGCTGTTTCAATTGATGCCCAGCATTCATGGCACTGAGAATTTAGGAATACTTTCAGATATCTAAGTTACCTACGATGATCACGGCACAGCAATGTATGTCGAAACTGCAGTTTCAAGTGCTAAGGTCCACAAATTAGCACAGGTTTTTATCACCTGCCAACACAAGGGAGGAGGTGAGAAGAAATTCTTGTTGGTGTTGGCACCTGGCTGCCTTCAGGAACTTGAAGGGTGAACATAGCAACTTGCACCAAAGGACAGACTTGTGGAGAACTGTTTTTGTTCAGAGATCAGTAACTTGGATTCTGCACAGAACCACGACGCTCAATCTTCTTGAACTAGCAGAAGGTCCTTAACCCCTAAACAGCAGAAAAAGTGAAAAATACACTGAAAAGCGGACCAAATTGGTCTGCTCTGACATGTAGGGGTTAATACCCTGGGATGGGAATAGGTAGCAATTAGTACTGTTGGGTGGAAATGAAGGCAGCAAGTTTGCTGAGAGAATGAAGGTGGAGAAAAAGTGTTGATGAGCTGATGTTTCTTTTCCTTTGAATTCTACAATGCAAATTGCCTGCAGTCTAGAGGATGATGACAGGCAGGGAGTATCATCATGGGACTGGAACTTGGTTGGTGAAAACACCCCATACCAAGTGCTTTTTCCACTAGCTTGGACAATACATGAAGGTACACAGTTTTCTTCCAGGAATAGTTTTCTAGTTGTTGTGCTGCTGGTCCTCAATATTTTTGGGTTATGTGCTATGTTACAAAAGATTAGTGCTGTTGTACTAAAGCTTCCCCCACAAGCTTGTCAGAATCTTTCACAACTTTGTGTGTCAATCAATGCAGGTGAGCCAGATCCAGACGTGAGCAAGTATCTCCCTTCATTCCACATAACTACGTTGAAAGCAGCTTCCCCAGGTGTCTTTTTTCTCATACAGTAAGATACATGATCTATTGTATCAGTATTATGATTATAACCCACCTGTTTTTTATGTGATCACAGAAATAAGATGGACTTGATGTTCTTTGTGTGTTCATCTTGTATCATAACTTGTAAGCCTTGTGAAAGTTGAACTTTTCATTTGTTTATGGCTTTGTACTGGAGGAAGTGCATGCCCTAAGCAGGGCATTCTGCTTCCTAGTGAGTCACTCAGGCAAGCCCAGTAGGTTGAGTCCAGTGTTGGGCGGTTCTTGACTTTATGAAGAAACATCCAGTTCCAGTTCTAGATCCAGTTTATTAAACAACAAACTTCCAGTTCTGGTTCCAGTTTTCTTTCTAGGAAATCAGATCCTGTTCCGGTTAACCTGGACCAAAACCAGTGGTTAACTGCAGGTTAACCTCTGGTTAGCCCCCAGTTCTAGTCCTTTTTTTTCAATTTTTTTTCTGAAAATCCTGGGTCTTGTTCTGGTTCCAATTCTTTAGAATTGCGGGATCCCAATTCTGGTTCAGTTCTGGTTCTTTGAAAAAACAAAAACTTCAGTTCTGATTTGGTTTACTAACCAGAACTGGAACCTGTGGTTCTAACCCTCCAAACCACGCACCTGCCATACACTGGTTGAGTCTTAGGGACAAATTCAGGGCACAATGTGTCCCTAAGGCACCCTCCTTAGTGGAAAGGTCCATGAGTGGGTTGTAAACTGGCACAGGTTGGTTGTTATGTAGCATGGGTAGGTAGGAAATCAGCAGTAGTGGCCAATTCGGCCATATAAGACAACTTGAAAACCTGTGGAATTGCTTGCTATCGAGCTTTTGTGTATTGTTGAACATATTTAATGGGTGATGGTGGTTAATGCAGCTCATCAATACTGGAAAGGAACCAGCTGAAGTCACCCTTAATTTTACATGTGTGGTAAGTGCATCTTCTCATTAGACAAGGAACTTGTGATGGTGTTAGACTTTATCACAAGTTCCCAAATTTCAGTCCTTTGGATTTAACTATATGTCTTCTAGATAAGCTTGAAATTTGAAATAATGCTACATCTTGTTCCTGTAACTGGCCATCTTGAACTTATAGTAAATGTCTTCCTCATTGCACCTGCTTAATGTTGGCCAGAATAAGATTTTGAACATCGCATGGACTCCAGGACAGCAACAGCAAGTGGGGGACATCCAGTCACATTTGCAATTGCAGCTGAACAGACACAGGACATTACTATTCCCACTCTTCCTTGCTTCCTTGTTTCAGGTCAAGGTGAAGATTACACTGCAAAGGACATGTGGGAGAAACTGAAACAGGTATACACACATTCTTGCTCTATTGAATTTCCTGACCAAGCTTGATTCATTGGAGATTCAAAGCCTTCTTAGATGGTTCAAATTCTTAAATGGTCTCATTAAGCAAACTCTTATGAACTCTCTCTCAATGGAAAGTTTTTTTTGTTAGGTGCACTTCTAGCAAATGTAGAACTGTAGATAATGGAGATGCCTTACTTGAATGTGTAAATATATAATGTTGGTGCATGGTTCATTTCACTTCACCATGTTTTTGCTTATATTTCTCTATGTTCTGTTAGGATGGGTGTTTCACAAAGGAGAACTGGACAGTTGAGCCAACATCTCCATCATAGGAAGGGCTCCAATTGGTGCTGCTGTTGCAGCTCAAGTTTTGATCCCCACAAAACAGAAGAGAGATGTAACCTTTGCATTGGCTTGGGCTTCACCAGAAGCAAAGTTTTTGAAAGGAAGATCATACTACAGGTATAATGTTCAAGCACTTGATTGGGTAGAACTACATTGTTTGCCAGAGCTATGCACTCATGAGTTGACAGTTTTTCTGATTTATATATTGTATATAAGTTTATATATTTATCAATTGCCAAAACTTATCATAACTTAATGATTGATTAATAAGGGTAGATATTGACATTCATCCCATTTATAATACAAAATATTACCCTTTGAATTCAACACAAGGAATACCCAATAGGTGACCAAGACAAATGGGGTGTCTTCTTCCTCAAGAAGCAGTGGCATTGAGAATATAGGCCATTTTTTGTACCTTGAAGGAATGCAGTATACAATGTGTACTTATGATGTGCACTTTTATGCTTCATTTGCTCTGCTTTCCCTCTTGCCCAAGCTTGAGCTTGCCATTCAAAGAGACTTTGCAGCTGGAGCCCTTACTCGTGACAGTGGGAAAGTGAAGTTTTTGGCTGATGGACAGTGGGGCATCAAGAAAGTGTTTGGTTCTGTGCCACTAGTTTATGGCAGACTTATTTGAAGACCAAGCTGCAGCAAATCACTTTCACGCCGTATTCCATTGAGCTAATGTGGCATATGAGAAGAAGCTGTGGAATGGCTCTTATTTTTAACTATGACAGTGCTTCAAGCAGCAAAAGCGATTCTATTCAGGTCATTTTGATACTCCTTTCATGCATGGACAGAAGAATGATACTTTTTTGTACACATTTGGTGACAGAAGCTCGTTAATGTTTCCTTCAAAGGCTATGTATGTATGCACAATAAGGAAGGTCTACAAAAAATGAGGGTAGGAAATTAGTCCAACTGTATATGCGTAAGGCATCATCTTAGCACCCACTTTTCTTGTTATTTACAAGCCCCTCAGACAGAGGCAGAAGTTGAAAAGCTGTTTGTGTTTGTCTAAGGATAGAAGTGTATACAGTATAAATGCATTTTGGCATGTGTGCAGGCAGATCAAATGGCAGGGCAATGCTATGCACGGGCCTCAGGTCTGCCACCTTGTTTGGCTATGCCAAATCATACCATTCACTACAGACAATATACAACTTCAATGTGACAAAAGTGAGATGTGGGAGGTATGGTGCTGTCAATGGGATGTGCCTGGATGGAAGTGTAGATGAGACATTACTACAGTCTCATGAGATTGGAGGTGTTACATATGCATTGTCTGCAGCTATGATTTATGAGGGCATGCATGAGGGGTCTCATACCGCATGTTGGATCGACCAAAAGATAGGATTTCCATCCATGAAATGGAGAATAAGGTGTGCATCTGGATGGTACTCAATTTGGTATTCCAAATAATTGGAGTTGAGTAACAACAGTGCTGTTTCTCTGTAGCGTCTTTTCACAATTCAAATCTCTGAAGTCAAAACACTACCAGAACATAAATGGATAGCAGTTTGCACTACTGCTCATGTCAATCCCTTTGTACAGATCCCAATCCCGTATGTCTATATATACTTTACACTCACAAAAGCTAATCGTTAGATCTGGAGGAGTCATGATCATCGTAGTTTACACTCTTAGAAAGCTCGAATGTTAGATCCAGGAAATCGTCAAGGAATCAACAACCACCTGTAGCCGGCTCGATTGAGCTTAGAAGACCATTGTTGCGTAACTGCATGCAATGCTCTTCTGCATCATGTTGAGGACAAATGATGACGACTGCCAGCCCATTCACATGCGCCTCCTGCATGACATTCACTGCAATGTCTACTGTCATGCCTGGAATCACCTTCATCAAAACTTGCACCACGTATTCGCGCTTGTTGAAATTGTCGTTGTGTAGCATTACTCTATATGGGGGCGACACTTGCTTTTTCTTCCTGCAAAGGAGAGAACACTCACTGTCAGTTCAATTTGTCAGCTGCCCATGACTGACACCCACTTACAATGTGTCAGACATCAGCTCCAGCAGTGGATGTACTTCATCCACTGGCGATGACAAACCAGGGTTTATTTACTAACTAGGGTTTGTAGTTGAGGCCATCAAAAAATCCTTTGGTAAGGAAAGAAAAACAAAACAAACAGAGCTCAAATTCTTGAGTTGACAAAGGCAATGACGTACTTTATGTCAAATTCACTTTCTCGACCAGGAGTTGGCTTGTCAAGAACAGGTCGGTCAAGAACTCCACCACCTTGACCTGGTAATGTGGCAGCATGTATTGTGAACCCTCTGAGTCCTTGTTGTCTTCTCTGGCTCCTCCTCTGTGTTTTCTCTGTGCCTGCATTGTTAACAGACCCGCACACAGTCAGTCCTCCCTTAATGAGCTTATGACTACAATCATGTAAAAACAAAATGAAAAAACTCAGTTCCTCTATTTAGGCAAGAGAAACAATCAACACTAGATGATTGTCATAATTGCCGAGGTGGTTTTCTTGATTGAGAGATAGGCACAAGCAATTTAGGAGTATGTTTTTGTTTTGTTTGTACCTTTCAGGCCTGTGACACAAGTTGTTGCAGGCGGGATGGTGAGAAAAAGTCGAAGGCCACTTGCCATCCCCACAAAACCAGCTGCAGAAAAACACATCCACAAACAAAAAAAACACCAATTCTCATCACTAAATCTAAATGAGATTGCAGAGGGAAAAAAACAACCCCAGGCAAAGCACTTCAAAGGCAGAAAACACTATGTCAGTTCTGGCCAACAAAAAACAAAACAACAAACTCCACATTAACACTTTGAAGGTAAAAGACATTATGTCAGTTCTGGCCAAACACAAAAAAACTCTGCAGAAACACTTCAAAGGTAAAACATTATGTCAGGTCTGGCCAAACAAAAACAAAGCATGGCAAAAATGAATGAATGCTCGTGTTCGTTCCATAACCCTATGAGTGAGTGTCAATCACCAAGTCTCAGATGATCATCATCATCATCTTCAACACAAAATGGCTGCAACTAACTGCCATTAGCACTGACTTCATCAACTCCCGACAGTGGAGCTCCTAACAGTGCATTGTATATAATGTAGCTATGAAATTGCAAAGAAATCTCTACTAACTGCCATTACTCCCACACTGACTTCATCAGCTCCTGACAGTGGAGCTGATGACAATGGGTTTGTACATAAATATGTAGCTATGAAATTGCAGAGAAAATCTCCACAAACAACAAACAAATCAAAAGGAAAAACAATGATGACAATTGAGTGCCTCAGTCATACATAACCTTCCAAGAGTCCTTCCTTGCTCAAAAAGTGTTGGACCATCACCACCTTCATCATGAACAGCAGTGACAAGCTGGCTAGCTGTGCCATGACTAGGTACCCACTGAATGACTGACTGCATCACCTCCCAATGGTCAGTGGGTGGGTGGGTGGGTGGGTGGGTGTAGACAAAATACAGAAAAGATCTGCTCAAAATCATATGAAAACAGAAATCTGCAAACAGAAATTATACAGAAATCTGTGGATTGAGTTTCTCTCTCTCAAGTTTCCAGAATTTCCAGAAGCAAGAAGAAGAAGAAGAAGAAGAAGAAGCAAACCCAGTCCATGATGTTGGGTAGCACTCAAAAGATACCCATCTATCTCATCACAGTTTGTAAAAGGGAGAGATGGGCACAAAATCTGAATGCCACCACCACCAATTCCTTATGCAACTTTGATTATTCTTAGGGGAGGAAAAAAATCCAGTAGAGAATTGCGCTCCATAATCATAGATTTCAAAGCAAATCTTCTGTGCAACAAAACCCTTTCACTGAATGAAGTCCGTGAAGTCTTTCTACCAAACTTGCTCTAAGTACACAAACAGCATGTCAAAAGAGAATTTATGGAAGGAATTTGAAATGAAAATGGTCGAAAAATTGCAGCGGACTGAACTTCAGCATGAGAGCTTTGATGAGAAGCAGATGGAAAACATGGGTTTTTCGAGGAGACCCCAAAAACCCTGACGATGTTAATTCAAAAGAAAGCTTAGTGAATCTGGAGTCATTTGGCATGATGACAAGAATAGAAAAAACAATAAAAGGAAACACATGAGCAAAGACATATCCTTCCATACTCAAAGCATTCGAAACCAGAACCCCCCGGAAGGAAAAAAGCTCACCTCCGAAACTCTTTCCTTACAATTCCCAGTTCCTGTTTGAACACAAAACCCTAAAAATTGAACACAGAAAAAGATTCTTCTTCAAGACATCTAGATCTGCGATTTTCCAGAATATTGAAATCACCCAGTCAAGAGCTGTATGCAAAATTTCTGGATCTGTGGCGCGAGCGAGCTAGCGAGCGAGAGAGCGAAGCTTTCGCGAGAGCGAGAGAGTATGAACCCAGGAAGGGACGACCGGAAGCACTTTCTGGTCACGGGAAGACGACGACAATTCCGCAGACTGTTCTGCGTGGAACTGTCATCATCGACGCGTCCTTGGCTCTTCCTCATACCATTGAAATATCACCACCCCTGTTTTTCTTTTCTATTATTTCTGTTTTTTTTTTTCCCCTCATTTTGTTTCTCTAAATAAAAATATCTTAGGGAAAAATTCGTGGCATTCTTTGGATTGGTGAGAAAAAAAATATTAAATATGGTTGTCTAAGCTCAGCTTCCACACTGAAAAAAGAATTATTAAATTTTTAATTAATTCCTTTTAGAAATTTAAAATTATTAATTTTTCATGATTTATTATGAAATTGTCATACAAGAAGTGAAATTATTCAAATTATTAGCCTGTGATAATTATGATGATTTTCAACATCTCACCAACATTTCATATTTTATGGGGTAGTTGAAATGTGACAACATTTTTTCAAATTTTTTAATTCCCCTCATTTTTTGAAGAATTTTTTTAATTAAATAATCAAGCATATGTGATTTTAAAAAATAAAATAAAATTGGGGGGGTTAGCACAATGTGAAATTTTACCCAAATAAATAAACACTTACTACCTACTAGGTTAGTTCTAACACTTGGTGAACATTCCTTAAAATGTGGGACCAAATGAAAGGTTTAGGGTTTAGGGATGGGTATTGGAATCTCTCGAATGTCCCTTCTATGGAAAGCCCACAAATTGGGTTCATTTTGTTTGGTGCAACTTAGAGACAAAATTCCTTTGTGCCAATATAAAAATCATCCTCAACCCTAATTTCAATCTCATAGCACCAAGGCATCATTAGTTCCAATTTTGAAATGAAAATATTGACATAGTTGATGATAATTTCCAATATTTTAAAAAATAGACATTTAAAAAAATGCCATGAATAAAAATTTCAAATCATGCTATCAATATTGAGTTATTTATTTCAAATTTGTATCAATTTTGCCATCTCTAAAATTAGGTATTTATTTTCAAAAACAAGAAACATAATTAGGGTTAATAATATTGTAAAAAAAAACTCTCTTGCTCCCATTCAAAAAAATTGGTCTTAGATTGTATTCTTTCTAAAGACAATGTCACAAACATGTTAAAATTTTGTGACAAAAGTTATATGTAACATGGTAATGTTTTTATTGCTCAATTTCAAATTTGTTCTTGGTTGTAATTTATTAGAAATATAGTTGTTTATGTGCATCAATAATTCCTACTACATTTCCTAAATAAATATGATGTTTTCCAATTTTTGTGTCAAAATTGTAATATTGTGTTTTCAATGGGTTTTTTTTTTAGAATGGAAGTTGAAAAATGAGGTAAATGATCAATTGGAGCATTAATGTTAATAATGACACATAACAAGTTTTATTTAATCCACAATTAACATTTGAAGACGTTATCACACATTTGCCCACATGTTGACCATTTATCACACTAGTGGGTTTTCAAGGTTGTCAACATTTTTAAAAATTAATGGTGGTTGAAATCACTAATGAAATTAAAAAGGACAATGGGGTTTGTTTTTTTTTTTTTTTAGTTCCAAAAAATTATTTGTTTACATCCTATTTGGTGAAAAATGAAAATGGGGAATCACAATCAAAGGATTATGAAAAATGGGGATGTCCAAACACTTAATGTATACTTTTGCAAGGGTTGGAACATTCAAGAAACTATGTTAAATTTATAAATGCAAGAAAAAAAAAAAGACAAATGGTTTTATTGCAACATCTAGGCAATTTGAGGTATTTGTTTGCATAGTCATTTTTATATTTCTTACATAATATGGGATTATGAAGATTAACTTACAAATTATGAACAAACTCAAACATTTGCAGCACAACCACAAGGAAACGAATTTTGTTTAGAATGTAGGTGAAGGGTTTTAGGGAATGATGAAAAAATGGTAATGCAACATAACATTTTTTATGTATTCTCTTTTTAACTTAGCTTTACTTTCTCACGCCCTACTTAATCTTTTAAATGGTATATGTTCAATATTTTCCTCATCCAAATTGAAATCAAATACATCATTTCATCCAATGTCACAAAAATCTTCAATGAAAAGGTTGTGCAAAATTGCACATGCACAAACCCACATGATCACTTTCATGTGGTCATGCATGTCTTATCATGGTTTGAATTTAGAAACTCATTAGACTATTGAAACAACCTTTTCTCATTTTGATGTAATGATCAACTTTTATTTGCATTGATGCAAAAGGTGTGTGTTGAATAGAATTTTTTTTTTTGTTGGGATGTTGCAAGTTGTTTGTAAGTTGGAATTGAAATTCCAAATAGAAGGTAAGTTGAGTCTACAAATAAACATTCATCTTTTTTCATTAGAATAAAAGTGAGGTGCAGTTCATTAACCTAAATCATTATCGGACCTTAAAAGTGAAATAAGTTTATCCCACTTCAATCATTTCATTTTGCTTAAAATTATGTTATTATAGGGTCATTATGTAATCATCATGTTTCATTATTAATTGAAATAATTCGTTATAATAAATATATATTTTTTTTAATGTTAGTGTTTTAAATATTTTAAGTTACTATACCCTATGTTATATTGTATTATAAATTTTTTTTCATTATTTTAAGTTATTTCACCTTATGTTATTTTTTATTATTGTAAGTTATTATAAATTGTATAGACTATCCCATCTTATGTTATTTTAAATCGTTGTATTTTTAATTATTTTTAACTATTGCACCATAAAATATTTTTTATTATTCTAAGTTATTCCACCCTAAAATATTCTAAGTTATTTTAAATAACCTATGATATAACCTAGGGTGGTTTAACATAAACTATTTTAGAATAACCTAAAGTGGATTAACTTGAAAAAGTTGAAAATAGCCTATAATAGTTGAAATATGGCAAAATTGCTTAAAATAACTAAAAATAATTTAGAATATAATAACCTAAAATAATTTAGGTTGGAATAACCAAGAATTGCCTAAGGTAGAAATTTTTAAATGACCTGAAGTAGAATAATTTAAAATGGCCAATAATAACTTAAGTACAATAACTTAAAACTAACTTTAAATCCTAGCTTATGATAGGTTATGAATCATTTAAGGTAATGTGCACTAGCTTTAAAATATTCCAAATTAAACTAATAGTATCCTAGGTTAAATAGGTATGTAAGATAGGGTAATAAGGTAACATGAATAAAAAAGATATTTAGGGTAGATATTTAAGTAGGTTAGGAATAGTATGTGCATAATAATATGTGATAACAAATCATTTCACTTCTTTAAATAATGATCGAAGGGTTAAAGCTTCCTTTTTTAAACATGTATGTGAAAGGAAGCAAGGGGTCAAACTTTCACACTTGCATCCTAAATTGGTGGGCTATGTGATTTAGGTAGCTTGATCTAGGTTCTTAAGTTAAGCACTTAACTTAACTATGAATTAAAAAATTAACCTAGTGAATTAACTGTTAGTGAATTCATTTAACTATTAATAAATTCACTTGTTCATCACCACTAGTTCCCATTTTACTAAGGGGTTAACAATTTTCACCATAACAAATTTGTTCAAGTTCTTTCAAATTTTAGTAAAACATGGAATGAATTTGACCACATCCCCTTGTAGTGTTCAAAGAATTTCTCAAATTTTAGCCATAATTTTAAGTTCATAAATGCACGAGAGTTCTGATAAAATCCTAAAAACCTACACTAAATGTGAATGATTTTTTCAACATGGTCACAAACCATTGTTGTTGAAATTGAATAAAACATTTTCTTACAATAATTTTCCCCATGTTTAGTGGGCTTCTACACTAAAATGTTGAATGTTTCATCAATTATGCCTATCATCGAAGGAAAATCTAACATTTTTATTTTTAATTTGAGTACTTGTTTTTTAAATGCATTTGGTCACCATGTAACATTTTTTTCAAGGGAAAGAATAGCCACAATTGACATATGGGTGTACAAATCAACGTACTTACCTTTGGAAATCCCAAAACATTAGTAGTATTGACCATCAAAGCCTTGTTGTCATGATGATTAAATTTAAATAACATCACCATGAGTTGAAGTTTTGCTGAAGCCCAATTCACCAAAGACTTGTTCTAAAATATCATATCTTCAAATCATTCCAAAACATGCTTAAATGTTGTTGGTGACATCCTTAGTTTTTGTTGAAAACGTCTATCATCTAATCTAGGCATGTAATTGTCCAAGTCATTTGAGCTTCATGGAATGTCTTTCTCTCATGGAAATTTTGATAACATCCTACAAGAAGGTAAACATGTTGGAAGAATTGAACAAACTTTCTTTTTCCTTTTTATTTGATTGTGAATTGAAATTCACATCACTATTATTATTTTATGAATCACATTTTTTCAACAAATCTAATAATAACTTTGCATTCAAATGACTCTCAAGAACATCAACTAGTTTTTGTTTATCACTCTTGCAAGGCATATTGGGAAGGAGACAATTTACAAAAATGAACAATGTTTCGAAATAGGCACAATGTTATGAAAGTGAACAAGTAACCTTCTATAGGAACATGAAAAACATGTCCTTTGGAATATCTATGTAATTTACAAGCCTTATTAATATTGTGAAACGTAGGAAAAATAACCAATGGTTAGGCATTTCTTTACTTAGGAACTTAAATTTTTTATGAGCATTGTTCTCATGTGATTGGCTAAAACTAAATGACCAATGATTTCCAATTATCAATTATGTTTGAAACCAAATTCCACCTTGAAACCCATTATTGAATGAAGTAAAGAATGATGTGAAACTCTAATTGTTAAAATGTGATATATAATTTTTTTAAAAAATTTAATGGATTTCTTTTTTCAAATGTTTAATTTTTTGAAATTATCAATAAAATTTGAATTCATCACATGATTGTGATAGTGCAAGATGTAAACAAAGTGCAAGATCTGTAATTTTCAAGTCATGCATATTGACATTGCAATTGCTTGAATCCTTGGGTGTTTTATGAAAGGCTTATTCACCTGAAGGACTAAACAAATGGAAATCTACATAGGGGTAAATGGTAAGGACATATGTTGTCCTATAGCCTTATTTTGATAAATATGGAAATCAAGCAAAGTGAACACATGGAAGAAACATGAGATGTCATGTTTCATGCCATCCATGCACATTGAAATAAGTGAACTACCACTTCATCCTTAAAGGCTTATGTGTCAATCCATTCATTCAAAAGGATTGGATATTATAGGCATTTGGGGGATTTTTGTGTGGCACCACATTCAAATTACCATTTTTAAGGACTTGTTTAAATAAGGTCATAAAACATTCCAAAAAAAATTTCACTATTGGATTTGGAAGGCACCTTACATCCATGAATATCCTTCTTAGAAAGGAGAAGTGTTCATCATATAGTCTACTCCTTAAGGGTTAAATTATGCCTACTTAAAGGTGTAAAATCCTTCCCACTTTTAAAGAGTGCATATAAAAACCCTCCCCCACCTATGCCTAATGATTTACATGCATGTTTCAGTGGAGGGTAAAGCTTGAAGGGTTGTACTTTACTAGAATAAGGCCCTTGCCAAGCACAAACCCAAATTTGGCAAAGCTCGACCCAAGGGTTTTATGTGATGTAAAAATCTTTCAGACCTAGGTTTTTCAATTGATGATGAAGGAAACCCTTTCACTGATTTTAAGTTCATGATAATGTATGTCTTACAGTTTATGATGTGTAAAGCCCAATTATAAACACTACTACAAAATGTGGGTGCAATTCACTAGTCCTCATTCATTACTTTCCAACTAGTCCCCATTTATTAAAACTAGTGAATTCACTCAAAATCTATTGAAATCACTTGGCATATAAGGACATCTTTTGTTGTAATGAAAGGACATTCCCAAAATGCCCTCCTAGACTTGGCTATTGTTTCATCGTAGAACTCTTTAGTTTGTGAATGTTCTTGACTTTGGGCTTTTACCCTACACATAAAGAATTAAAAATTCATAAAATTTGTGTTGTGATTACTATATTACATGTCTATTGAATAATTTATTTGCTTGAGAACAAAAAAAATAAAAATCTTGAACATTTCAAAAGATTCTTCATTTTCTTTCACAAAATTTTCGTCATTAATTTTCTAATTAAAAAATTCAGCATTTCTAAAAATATATAGTTTGTGCCAAAACCACCAAGGCACTATGATATATTCATGTTGATAAAAAATAAAACAAAGGCAATGGAAACCTTTTTTGTGTAAACCTATCAAGCTTTATTTCCAAAAACACAGCTACAATAAAAAAGAAATGGAAAAACAAAAAGAGCATAGGTCATATTAAAGGCCAAAGCAAATAAATTCAATCGTTATACACCATAATTTCAACAAATCCATCATGTCCACTTGTATTGCAAATATAGAAATACATGTATGTTATATAATGATTTTGACTTATACCCTTTGTTTACCTTCCCTTGGGTAAGGATAAAGGTTAAGAATATATTCTTATGTTACATGACATAGAAAAACATAGTTAGATGATATAGACTAATACAAGATATAAATGGATCCACCTTTTTGATTGAATTTCCTTCATGATTAAATGTAAATTTTCATATGAACATTTATTTTTCACATTTGTGTTAATAGATATATTCGTAAAGTAAGGGGAAGACAACACCAAAACCTTGAGTTTGATCATACATAGTGTGATATTTTCTTAGAATACATTAATGTTCAATGGGGGGTTGAAACTTTAAAAATCATCAATTTTGGTGACCATTGAGTTTCATCATATCTTTCCTTTTTCTTCAATGTCTCCACTATTGCTACATATACTATTCCTACGTGTATAGGTATTATAATACTTTTGAACCTTGTGCATTAAATGTCGAGTTTCAACATTTCATGGGGGTAGATTTAATAAAAGCAAGAGTGACTTTCAAGATTCCTCTAATGGGTGTCTTTGAAATTTCTCGATGTTATGTTTACTTATGTTTGATGAATCAATCATGTTTGTATTGTAGGAATATACAATACATGTGAGCATGGATTTACATAATTTGTGGTTTTGATTTTATTAATGTGATAAAAAGACATGATGGATTTCAAGTACTTGGTTGTGTACCAATTGCTATGGATTTGGATAAAATGACTATCTTCTTACAAACATGTCTGTATTTTTAGGTTTCAAAATTGATTATTTTTTTTCATAAAAGATTTCCCATAGACTTGGATTTTTTGGGGGCATGTGTCCCAAAACCAAAATAAGTGTTTGGATAAAAACAACATTGTTGGCTAGCATCTTAAGAATGATTTAACATTAAATGATAACATGCTTTTGAAACTTGTTTAAATAGTTTTTAAATTAGTATAAAAATGCTACCAAATGAAAAAAAAATCCAAATGAGGTGAAATGTTTTTTAAAAAATTCAAGAGATTTTTGAAAAATAGGAATATTGTGATATAATATTCCTCTTTATAATTTTTTGCATTTTGGTCAAAAATTTCACTTGAAAAAAACATTGATTCTAGTTTTTTTTTTTTTTTTTTTTTAGGCCCCCCTTTTAAGGCACAATGTTAAAAAAAAAAACATTTTAAAAAAAAAAAAAAAGGGGGAACATATCAATAAAAAAAAAA
>Ga0116231_10000784_pt1 | contig 59914 bp, 43 predicted proteins | sample S1TSphgellanicum_2_FD_89695 | JGI IMG/M metagenome (GOLD analysis project Ga0116231, IMG submission 89695) | Host-associated microbial communities from peat moss isolated from Minnesota, USA - S1T2_Fd - Sphagnum magellanicum MG | ecosystem: Host-associated > Plants > Peat moss > Unclassified...
GCCTACTAGTAGGATTAAAAAGATCAATAAAACGGGCACAATAAAAATCAAAAAAAAAATATTAAAATTGAGAAAGTAATAGCCCCTAAAAGGAAGAGGATCAAAAAAAAAAAAAAAAAAAAAAAAAAACAAACCACCAAACGTTATGAAGTTGATTCTTGAACATTCAAAAAATTCCTTGTATGTTACTTTGTTCTTATAAATGTTCAAAGGTGATTTGTAAAACTTCAGGTGACACTCCTATAGCACTTTAAATCGTTAAAATGAACAAGAAATGAGAAAGTTAGAAGCTTCGAAAGTAAGAGGAGTCCAATAGAAAGAAAAAAAAAATCATGTTTTGTGAGTTGGAAAACTTTTTTTTTTTAAAACTATTTTTTCACTACTCTTTTTCCTTTGCAATTCAAAAAATGATTTCTACAACTTGAGGAAGCTCTGCAATAGCATTTTAAATCACTCAAAATGAATCATAGATGATGAAGATCTAAAGAAGTGTTCGGTGATAGGGTCATGATCAGTGATGAGCAGTTTTACCCTAAAAATTCCATTAGATGGTCGTTGAAAAAAAATTTATCCCAAGGTTGTGGTATGTAGTGCACCCTGCTTGAATGAACTTGAAGTACCTCATGCACTCACAATCTCGATCCACAACATATTCTTACACATTCTACTTACATTAACCTCCCCGGCTGCCCACTTCACCCTAAAAAAATCCGCTCGTCCAAAGAATTTTTCTAAACACCAACCTTAATTTGACAAATTTTGTTAAAAAATTCTAATCCCACTGCTTTCGACATCCCGTCCCCAACGGTCTCTTAAAAAAAAACACCAAAACAAAACAAGGAAGAATTTTTTAATTAAAAATTAATTATTTAAATTTAAATTTAAATTTTTTAATAAAAAAACTCTTGAAAGTAAACTATACTCAATTTTGTTCTTTACTCTTTCCAGACCGCATCTAATCCGTTAACTGCCAACATCGTACAGTCCAGATTTGCACATACCCAACACGCTCCCAATGGTTGTTCCCTCATGATGCTCCCAATCGGAGGCAGCCGAGTGGTTCGCAGTACGTCACAGAACAAGACGGAACGACAAAAAGGCATCCAACGGTCCCGATGCTAACGGAATCATGATCGGACGGTCAGCAGGGTCCTAACAAGACGTGGTGTCCATCGAGGTGAAGTTTTATCCATAAACTGACCCTCCCCCCTACCCCCCCCCCAACGTGACGTTGGGTTTACTTTTTTTACGTGGCTATTTCTTGGCCACTTTGGGTGGTAAAGACGAGATGCAAAAATGTTACTGGCCTTTTTATTGGAATGCAGTTTGGTCTTTTAGGGTTTGGGCCATTTATCACGTGGGCTCTTTTTTTCTTTCTCCAAAAAGAAAAAGAAACATTATTTTGTATTTTTTAAAAACTCAATATAACAACCTCCCCTTGCTGAGGAAAAATTGAAAAAAATTAGTTAAATTTTTTTTAAAGGAATAATGTGAAATTTCCAGGATTAAAAAAAAAAAGAAAACTTGGATCTAAGTAATGTGAAAATAGAAATGTATCCAATAAAAATTGTCTAAGGGAACTCAAGAGAAGAGTTGAAAAAAAAAGGGAAAAAAAGGAAAGGGAATAAAACCAAAAGAATGTAAAGGGAACTCTCTATTAAAGTAAATGAATGGGAATAATAGGAATAATAAAAACTGTAAAAGTCAATAAATGGGGAATAATTTTTTTAATTAAATAATAATTTTTATAAATAAATAAATGGGAATTATTAAAAATGTAAAGGAAAGGCATATTCCTTTACCTTCACATGGTTTGAAGTTTGAAAGCATGGGAACAAGGTCAATCAATAAGGTAGACATGCCATTGCTTGGACATTTAAGCTTAAAATCCTTAGAGATAGTTCAATTGTTTTTGGAGTTCAAAAAGGTTTTGTGGATCTCTACTTGGCACACCCATTGCCATGAAGATTGTTCAAAATGAACAAACGATGAAAAAGCTATGAGGTTTGACAATAGTGTTCGATTTAGACTTATAAGTGTTCAATTTGGTAAGGTAAGCATTTGAAGCTTAAGATATTTGCACATAGTTTAGTTCCCTCTAGAGTTTAGAGAGGCATTGTAGAGCTCAAGTTAATGTTTTTTTTTTTTTTAATTTTTTTTTTAATTGCTCAAAATGATAAGAAATGATAAAGTTATGGGATTTGAAAGTTGAGGAAGGTTTAAACTTTTTATTTTTTTAGTAGTTTGTTTTTTGAATGGTCATTTTTTTCTTGTTTCTTCAAATAAAGGGCCTAAAATAATGTGATAACAAAATCCAACCCCACATTTTGAGAATGTCTCTGAGATGTGAACTTTATCCATTGCAAAACATGACATAAAATTGTCATGAACTTAACCATACTTAGATCATAACGTGTAGGAAGAGGAGGGTCCATAAATGTTGGGCGGTTCTCACATTTTTGTGAGAATCAATAGTTCCAAAATTTTCATAAAATTGTAAGAATCAACCTAATTTTTTTCCAATTAATTTTTTAAAAATTTATGACCATCCAAGGTATCAATATTTTTGTTTTAAAATTTCAGCTAATTCTCAAATGACCAATTTTCACAAATGAAAAAATTGTTGGTTATTTTCAACGATTTTGACAAATTGGTTATTGAATTGATTCTATTCCAACAACGAGCTTCATGTCTACAATGTACACTCAAGACATTCTCCAATTTAGCATTGTAGTTTGTCTCATTTTTTTGCCCAAAAGTGTGGGCATAAACTCTATATATGTGAATTAAATTGAAACCCTTCTCACATTGATGTGTTGATACCAACATGTTGGGGAACATTAAAAACAAGGTTAATCAAAATGGTCCATTGAAATAAAAACATTGAGCTTTGGGATGCACCCACAAGTTATAATCAAAATTTTGTTTTGTGGTGAATTTTTGCCACTTGGTGACCAAAAAAAGGTTTGGCAAATCCAACAAAAGGATTTTTTAGAATTAAAAAAAAATCACCATATTTCGAGAAAAAAAAGTTAAAGGTCACCAAAATTAGATAATGTGTTCCATTAGAACATCAAAACTAGGCATAATTCCAGAAAAAGATCTACTAATCCACCAAGACAGTCGCCATTTTTTGCTAATTAATGTTAAGGATCCTCACCAATACACCTACTTGAGGAATTTTTAAAAAAAAACCCTAGTTATAATTTTTTTTAAATTGCATACTGTCTCTCCCCAATTTAGAATAGGTAGCCTTTTAATCTTAAACCTCCCAAATTGAAAATCACCTTTGAACTTTTTTTAATCCTTAAGTAGTTTTCATGTTTTTCATATTTTCATTTATAGGATGGTTATCAATTGCAAGCGAATGGTTCTCATTTAAGTGAGAATTGAGGGGGTAAGTTTTAATGTGAATCACCAAAGATGATACCCACCCAATTTTTTGCAAAAAAACCAATTGATATTTAGCCTAGTTATGAAATGTTGTTTCACTTGCCCAACATTTGTCCATACACCTACTCCATAAGAGTGGGAGGGATTTTACACTTGTAGATGGGCATCATTTCCCTCTCACTTTCAAAGAGTAGTCATAATATCCTTCTTCTTTTAGAGACGGAATACTCATGAATGTGAGGTACCCTTCACACACATTACAAATTTTTTTTGAATGCTTAAGTGATGGAAAAAAAACTAATTAATTATAGGCAATCATCCAAGATAGATGTCAATAAGATGGTCTATGGATAAAGAATCAAGCAATATGAAAATGGAATGAAAGGGAGTGTAAAAAAATGTCACATGCAATAAAAAACTTGAGGGAAAAAAAAATGAAAGATGTAAAAACAAGATTAAAAGCACCAAGGAAGAGAGAAATGAAAGGAAGTTTGATTAGAGGAATTCAACAATCCAAGTGTGAAAACATAATGAAAAATGAATCTTCAATAAAAAGGTGTCATCATGATTTGTGAGGGTAAATACCAAGGTAAGCTTTAAAAAGAAAGGGAGCATGCACATGCATTTTTGGCATCATACACAAATGCAAACAATTCATTCAACATTTATTGCATACCATCTTTCATCTACTTTTGTTGTTAAAAGTAGATGAGTGGTATCCGTTTTGCAAGTATCTTGGAACAATAAATTCATCTTTATGTCATCTTGATTTACTTAACTTGATTTAAAGATTTGTTATGATAGTCATATTTTTTATCATTTTTCAAAATTTGTAATGACATTACTTCGTATTCATGTTTTACTTTCCCATTGTTATTTATTCTTCTTTTAATGCACTTTCATTTTATATAAATTCATGTGTTTCATTACAAACACACATGATTTTCATAAGATTTTATAATTTTGACCAAAATGTCACAAAGTCTTAACTAAATCATTTGTTTCATTATATGGTACATATCTCAATCATTCCTAACAATTAAAAACAATTACATAATGCATTCCACATATTGGATATTTAGTTGTACTCTACGTAAACAAGTTTATTTTTAATTATTTTCTTTGAAATTGATGTCAAGTTTTCAATTGTTGTTAGAACATATTTGACACTATGTTTCATTCTTCACTCAATCTCCAAAACACATTATTAAATTAATGCATAATATGCTTATTATGTCAAATATAAGCAAGGTATAAGCATTCATGTAATGTGTGTGTATTTTATTACACAATACACACAAGTATGATTATTGTTTACCTATGTTTGCAAAAAAAATCTTATATTTTGTTATTAAACATATGTTGGATTGAATATATTAGATTAAAAAAATGTTAAATATACGCAAGTTCCAAATACAAATCCATTTTGTTTTTAACTATATCTATTCGCATAATTGTAGATTCCTTTTTTTGAAATTCCTTATGCAACACTACTTTGTAACTTTAGCCTTGGGCTTGTGACGGAATCCAGGGCAAGGCAAAAAGGAAATTGATTGGGAAAGAAGCTTAAACACATTAGGGGAGTGAAAAGAAAATAGTCCTAAAACTTCTAGAATGAACTTCCGCTTGAAATTGTTAATAAGTAATTTGATTCATGATCACAAAAACCCAAAAAAACAATGTTTAAATGACCTCCAAAGAAAACATGCAACATAATGTTGGGAAAATCATATCGAGGGCTACAACCTTATAATCGGAAGTTCCTCAATTAGAGCTCATATGAAGAAGTTACAAGCTCATAAAACTTTAAGATTTATAATTTGAGGATTTTAGGAATCCCACTTTGGAGTCCCAAATAGTTTAACCATTTCAATGTAGTCCATGCAAAGAGGTTTAGATCATATTATAGGGAGGAGGGTGGTGGCCTCCTTCTAAATCTAGGTCATGTGAATGTAATGAGTCCAAAATAGTTTGTGACTCAAAGTTAGTTCCATTTTCATTAACCACTTACATTGTCTAGCTTGTGTATGTGACTTATTTATGAAGTGTTCATGATTGTCACATAATTGTAACCTCATTCCAAAGTTTTCACACTCGCCTTTTAACCTCCAAGTAAGTGTGAAGAGCTAGGAAAACACCTTGAGTTGCATTTCATTGCAACTTTGAAAATTGACAATGTGTTTGTTTACCTTTAATACCATTTGACAAGTCTAGAGGCACATCATTACACATCTCAAAATCAAAGTTCTAACTTGATCATGATAGATATTACGTTTTCAATGTCCTTGTTTAACCAATTTTTGGATGGGCATGCCAATAGAATGATTTGATTGTCAAAGTCTCAATTTTTCTAGATTGTAAATGAACTTAAAATGTAAATGCTTGACCTATAGAATTGTGAATTGATTATGAACACAACTAGATGAGATAAATGTAGTGGAAAATTGTTGTTGGGGCAAAATCCATGATCATAGTTGTTTAATGAAAAAATACCCTGATTACCTTGATCAGAGCATTGTAATCTTCATTTTATTTCATCACCACAACACATATTGATCAACATTTGAAATTCCATCCTTATCTACCCCATTATGGGTTGCATTGTATTATTGTGCTTATAATATCTAATTGAACATTCAATAGTCACTACTATGTGTGCAAGCCATCAAATGAATCAATGTTTCACATTAAAACCAACATTTCAAATTGCATTTCAATTGATGATTTGTCCTTCAATTTTTTTATCTCTCCAATCTTCAATTTCTTGGTTCTTTGATGCATTGCAAACCTTTTATATTATTATGTTCATTGATGAACAAGATTACAAATTTGTCCACATTGTTTTCATGTTCATTTTATTTTTTTTGTTGTGTAATTTGTAAGTGTTGAAAATCATCAACTTTAGATCATTTGATTTTCACAATTAGTTTTTGGCTTTTGGATTAGGCCTTTCAACAAATTTTGAAGGCCCATGTTTAGGTTTCAAACTTTGTACTTAACATTCAAAACTTTTAAATAACTTTCAATTTTAATCCAACATTTCTAAAAAGGATGGCCTGTTTTAAAACATGCCTTTAGATGTTAAAAATTGCCTTGTGTAAATACACCAAGGACTTTTTAAACTATTGACTTCTAATTCTAATGTTGCATCATAAAAAAATAGTGTTTTCACATTTCTTTACTTAATTAAAATTGCACATGTATAGATAATTACAGTGAACATTATGTGGCAAATGCCAAACATTAACTATAAGTTAAATGCATTTGCAATACAATGGCCAACATTAAAAAAATCAGATGTTTTTTTATTGTATCTACACAATGATTAATGTTGTAAATATTTTTCTTACACAATAGTTTCAAAGAAAAAAACACATGATGAAGTAGTTAGAATCTTCCTTTTAACCCAAAGGTCTAAGGTCCAATCCTTTTCTCAAATTTTTTTACCAACAAAAGAAATGGATGAATAAAAAATATAAATATTTAAAAAAAATTAATTGCCCTTAAGAAGCAACTTCCTTAAGGAAAAGAAAGACTAAATGTTAATCCCAAGCAAGTTGCCCCAAGGAACAATGTAAATTCATCATGGAACAAAATGAAATCCCCTAAAGAACAAGAAAAGTTCCCAAAAAATAATTTTCACAAAAAGTAAGCGAAGTTCCCCGAGGAGCAATGAAATTTCCCTAAGGAATGGTCTAACTTCTTTCAAGAAACATATGTTCTACATCTTTTTGCAAACATAATCATTTCATTATCTCTTTTATATAGGCTTGTAACCTTTCATTAGATAGTTCTTGATAAGGGCTACAACTGTGTGATTGAAAACATTATAATTAAAATTCATATGAAAAAGTTATAATCACATAAAGATTATGACTCAATTTTCTAGTGGCAACTTAGGCCCCTTTCTTCCAAAGGGACATGGTTGCTCCTTGGGGAGAAAATGTGTTCAAACTTTTGCGTGATCATAGTTTTTTCATATGAATTCTAATTGCAGTGCTTTCAATTATAAAAATTATAACCCTCATCAAGACCTTTTGAATGATAGGTTGCAAGCCTCTATAAAAATGAACATGAAATGGTTATGATTACAAAAAGATGCGAAACATATATTTTTATTAGGAACTTGGGCCCTTTCTTAGGGAAAACTCATTGTTCCTCAAAGCAATTTAAACCCCTTGTTCCCTCAAAAATATGGTTCCTCCCCAAGATGGGTGCTCTTTGAAGCAACTTAAGCCCTTTGTTCCACTAGAACATGGTTCATGGGGAACATGGTTCTCTTCAAGGAAGTTGTTTTTGGGCAACTAACTTCTAAAAATTGCCCATTTCAAGGACAATTTTTTTTCATCCATTTTGTTTGTCGATGAAAAGGAAAATTTAAGATATAATTTGAACCTTGGACTTTTGGGTTGTAATGGGGAATTTAATCACTACATTAATTTATTTCTTTTGAAATAATGTAAGAATTTATTTTTTTAAGTGTATATCATTTTGTAATCAAAATGTAAAAAATCTGAGTTTTTTTTTCCTTGTCGTGTACTATATTTTAATTGTGTCGAACCCAATGTCACATTTAACTTGTAGTTAGTATTTAATGTTTGCTACAATAGGTTTGTTGAATGTGATTAATTTTGTAAAATTATTAATTACATATTTATATAGAAACTTGTTTACATACCATAATATCTTGGCACTTCAACACTAATTATATTATTTTTTAAAATGCTGAAAATTTTCAAACATTGTTTTTCTTTTTCAAAGAACAAAATTTTGTGAAGGAGAATATTGAATCTTCAAGAACGCTTTAATTATCAAAATGAAAATTTCAAAATAAATAATTACTCAACAAATATCAAGTTTTCTTTTTTCAAATTTCTACTATAGCACTTTGCAATCAACCATGACGAGATCTAAGCCAAATTTGGCTATTTCAAACTATGAAAGTTGAAATTTAAAGATATTCTCTTTTTTTTTGTGTGCCTCTTGTTCCAGCCTGAGATACAATCCTAGCAATTCATCCCAAAAAAAACTCTAAATCAAATGAATTACTTTTTAAAAATAAAGGAACCTTGTGATGACAAATTTTGGATATATGTCACAATTTGGCAAAACTTAGCCAAAAAAATGAGAAACACATGACATGAATTGAAGGGGTTGAAGTTGCCAAAGGAAGTATGGTAATGCCAATCAATGGTTTTCATAGCATGAATTATTTCCTAATTGAAATTAGTGTTTTTTTATTGCCCCTAATAACCAAATAAAGATATATAATTGTTTGAAACTCTCTTTGGAATTTTTGGAAAAAAAGTCGCAGAATATGGCCCGACATGCGTTTTCTGGGTCGCAGAATGTTCCCTAATGCGTTTTCTGCGTTTCATAGGTCGCAGAATGTACCCTGCATACGTTTTCTGCGTTTTTTTGGTAGCAGAATGTGCCCTGCATACGTTTTCTGCGTTTTCTGGTTCTCAGAATTTGCCCTGCATGCGTTTTCTGCGTTTCTTGCGTTTTTTTAGCGTTTTTTCTGCGTTGTCCGCACACGTGAAGGAAGGAGCACCAGGGGCGCAAGCTCGAGACCGAGGAGACGGCGGGCGAGCGAGCGGGCTGGTGATGGCGGATCTGTTCCGGCAAGAAGTAATTCTATGTGCAGAATCCCCTCTCTCACTCACAGATGGATTCAAAAAGCTTCAAATCCGTGTACATGATCGTGCTGTGGAAACACGGACAGAAGCTCTCGCAACAACAACTACATATGTGTCCGATCCCGACCAAGAGCTGCGACTTGTCAAGATCTGCCACATTCTGAGCGAGCTGACTGGTGGATCTGCATGCATCGCTATACCTTACAATGAAACCACGATATACGTCATTTGTGAGGTGATGTCATTTCCGCTTTATGTTATGCCTGAATAGAAATTGTTGTCAATTTTGTGTTCACTGTTACAGCCTCACCGTCAGCATTTGCCACTCCTTTTTTTTCTCCAGACTTTGCTGTGTCCCGTTAGCGTCCTCTCATAAACAGATCGTGTCGTGCCTGTTGCCGTGATTTGGCATTGAAAACAGGATAATTCGAAGGAAACAGTACAACAGGCGATCAAGAAGCTGGAGAAGAGTCTTCAGGTAAGATATTCCAAGCTTATTACCACAAGCAATTGCAGTCATTAGCTCTCTTCCAAGGTTATGAAATCCTGCTTGACTCCACAACATTGTCGAAGGCCGAAAGATAAGCCCTGGATCGAGTATCAGATTGTGGATCATGCATATTGCGATGGTGTAACATCCATTTCGATGGCGTCCTTCATTGATACGTCGCATGTTTTGGTGGGAAGGTGTCACTTGATGAGACAGCTGACGACGCTTTGAGTGCGGGGATTGTACTTCAGAGCGCAGTACACTTCGGTCTGCTTTCAGCTCTCTTCCTACGGGGCTGGATGGCGTTGGAGAAGAGTTTGCTTCTGCGCAACAGCCTGACATCCTATCAAGATGGTCAACCAGTTGAAGCAATGTCACTGGTATGTGTCTGCTATGCGCTTTCAACACGTTACCGATCATGCATATGAATCACTCTTACTCAGCAAATCAAACTTTGAGGCCAGTTATCTGAAATGCACCGATTCCAAACCTGAGTACAACATGGTTGAAACAATCTTTTCCCTACTCTCAGTCATGCAGAGAATAAGTCTCATCATGTGTTTGCTTGCAGGAAGTGCATTTCAACTCAGATAGTCAGATTCTTCTGCTTGTGTCACCAGATGTGCTTCACTTCCGCCGATTCAAGGTATACATTCACTAAGAGTCCTAAACAAACCTGCACATGTTCTTGGATTGCTTGCTTATTTTGCAGACAAGGCTCCTCACAGCCCTTGTGAAATGGGGTACAAGATTTGTTTCAGAGTTTGTGAATGAGCATTAACTAAGTCACTGTCATGTTAGGTATTCCAATCATAGGTCTAAAATTCTAAGGATCATGGCACTTGAACATGATGGTAAGAGCTTGTCTGGGGTAAGAAGCATTTGTGGATTTTGAGGCCAACCTGCAATGACAGGAGTGTATGCAGAATCCAAACACTAGCAACCTGGCTTGTTATCTTTGTCATCATTCGTAATGAAATTTTCAATCCTTGTGGCAGATTACAGCTGTTTTGCCTGAACCCTTATGTCAACAGTTGGAAGATGGATGTGAGGTACACTTGCAAGATCTGCTATGGAATCAAACAGAAGAGACAATCCATAGGTTCCAGTGCTGTGTCCTGCCTTCAATGATGGAGGGCTATGTAGTAGGTGAGTCCAATAACACTACCATATGTTCTCTTTCGACTTGAATTGCTCCATCCAAGAGTTCTCTATTCTTGCTCATGCAGCATTGTAAACTTGGCAGGCTCTTAGCATTCAGGACTGATTGGTTCTGGGCACCAGTTTTGATGAATTTGACACTCATTTCTTAGCTTCTTGTTGCTCCCTTATAACTAAACTTCATCATATTTATGTCTACAAGGAGCTTATTACTGATGAAAATCTGTGCTGGGTTTCTGGTTAGCTTGGGAATGTTCAATGAAGTGCCTTTTAGAGTGGAGTATGTGGCATCCTAATATGATATATTCTACATTTATCACAGACAACATGCAAAGTTGTACAGGGAAAGTTTCATGGTGAAGATGCACTTTGTCTAGAACCAAATCCATCAGGCCAATGACACCACAGCTTTTAAAGGCTGCAGGAGGTCACCTCCAAATGATGCGCAATTCCAGGAAGCTCAGGAGCTGCTGCTTTATAAAGTATTGTACTCTACTCATAGTGATCCAAATCTTGTTAATGAGTGAGACTTGCCAGCATGTATCCCTGCATGTAATACTTGTGCTCACTGCAATAACATCAGAAATTGATACTTTCTGGCACATTGCGCTGTCATTTGTTTCATCTACATGCCAGTATGGGCTGGTTTTCCCAGAAAATGGCACCTACCTCAGAGTTTGTTCCACTCTTCAAGCAACCAAGGAAGCAGTTTGGTAAGCAAGTACTGTGTCTGTAATTTCTCCAGAACCAATTTTCACAAGGGTGTGTAGCACAGGCTGTCTTCCATTGGGATGCGGACTGGATCTCATAGAACCAGTATTTTGGCAATACAGTCCTGCCCAGAGGGCCTCATGTTGGTTGAATTCTTATCCACTGTGCAATAGAATTATTATGTGTACTGAAACAAGAATAGAAGTTCACAAACACAATGCTCCCTTGGCTTATGGCTGCAGAAAAGCAGTACAGCAGTTACCTCATCTGCAAGCTATTCAATATCTGTCAATACTCACAACAGTTCTCTGATTTATTTGGCAAAATAGGTTTCCATCTTGTTGTGTTTTGACAAGAGCTGGACTGATGGCACTTCCACCATCAGCTCGGGCCTCCAAGGTTGCCTCTGTCCTTGAACATTTCACAGCAGATGCTGCAGGTTTGCATCCAGAACCAGTTTCAGTGGTAATCAATGTTTAGATTATGTTGACATAGATTACATTGGTTCCTCAATGTTTTTCCACCTTAGAATTCTCCTTAAATTCAGCTCAGATCACCTCAGCCTGGTGCATGATTTTACCCCTCTTGTTGGACAGCCTGGAATTTCTTCACAAGAGGAGGGCTGTACTTCAAGGTGCCTGTCAATCCACAAAACTTTACTGAGAAGGTTATTCTAGTTTGGAACCATGTTAAGAACTCACTCTGACTTCAGAGCAATCAAATGATATCTTGGTAGCATATAATTTTCTGCCATGGGAATGCTTGAGTTCAAACTGTATTAAGAGATAGATTTGTGAAGAGTTCCGGGCAAATTTGCTGAGTTCTGTTGGATTACTGGGTGGTTGCTCATTATTTTTGTTTATCTGACTCAGAATTTGAGTTTGATGGAGAAATGACAGGTGATTTCTTCATATGGCCTGGATGTTTCAAGAACAACAGGTTGGATAACTGCAAGAGAAGCACTTACACCTGTCTCAGGAGTGGAAGACCTCCAGACCTTAATTTCTCCTCACAGTAAGTTTGTGCCTTCACATCAGGCACTAGGGTGGTCTAGGTTGTGCTCCATGTGCTTTCATAATGGAGTCAAATTGATTTGTTTTTCCTTGAAAATTTGAAATTCTATTCTGTTCTGTTTCTTTGGTGAAACTTATGCCCCTATCTGTGCTGCATGTAGACTTCAGGAGACCCAAACCAGTGATCCTCAAACCAACCTTAGGAAGGAAAAGCATTGTGCAGTGTGATGAAGAGATCCCAACCTCTGCCATCCTCAGAAAACTCCAATCTTTTACATCAACAGGAATACCTCAGGTACCTCAAAATTTGCATGCAGTTGCTCAATCTCCATTTTTTCAGAAAAGGAGCAATGCAAGCAGGGATATAGTGGTACCAGAATCCTCAACAGTTGGATCTATGGGAACACTGAAGAAAACCCCCCTCAAGGCCACCAATTTGAAAACATCTCAACCAAAGTCAACTGAAGAAAGAGAGACCAAGTTCTCAAAGGTGGCTTCACCCAAAGCTATGGATCCTGAAGCAGAGAGAAATCTTGATTTGGTGAGTGAGACGATAGCTCCAGCTCCCAGGGTTGTATTGCCCATGAGTAGAGAACAGCAGCATGGAGCCAATCGCGCCAATAACAAAGTTCCTACAAAAAACCATACAGCAAGGAAAGAGAAAAATTCACCAAAAGTGGCCAGATCCATCAATGTTGAAGGCCCACTTACTTTGATTGCTGGAGTGGGAACGGGCGAGATTCTTTGTGATCCTTTAACCTCCACTGAAAGACAGATCAAACATTCAGAAGATGTATACCAGCCTGCAGTGGAGGCCAATTCCACCCTGCATGCTTCTCAGAAGCCTTCTCGTGGTCCTAGAGCCACTGGTGCAGATTTGGATACTAGTACAATCGACATCAAGGTAAAAGGATCTTTTCATCTCCTCAAAAAAGTCTCTCTCAGGCTTTTATTCCTTGATACAGATTGTGTTGCAGCTTTTTCCTTTTGCATCATATCTGAATAAGTATCTCCAAATCTCAATGCATGCCAAGTTATAATTTAAAACCACAAGAATCTCCTTGCACATTCCCCATGTGCAAGGAAGATTTGAGATAGTTACCAACGCTGAATAATTAGTGTTTAAGTATCAACTCCTGTTTTCTGATCCAAACTTTGATTTATCATTTGCATACACTAAAACTGTTTGAGTTATTGTTGTCAACCCTACTGGTGAAATTTACCTGAATCTTTTTCTTATTCATTGTCCCTTTGGTGCTCTGAGACTGGGCCCTTAGTGCTGTCTGGTGTGGGATGATCTGGTTGGGCCAGGTTCGATGCAAACATGCGGAAGGGAAACTTATGGATTTAACGGTCAATGAACTGAAACGCTTCCTCATTTCACAAAACGTCAAGGCAAGTTTCAGAAAGAAGGAAGACTACATGAAGAGTGTACATCAACTGCTCAAATGAAATCTTTAGTAGAATCTGCTTTGTGCTTTTTCTAGTCTGCTGAACCCATCATATTGGGGACATTGTTGGCACTCAGATCATACTGGAAGAAGTCCGGTGCATCTGCTGGTCATGATATTTGGGATGCTCCAAATCTGCTTGAAAGTTTTCTCCTCTCAGGAACTCTTGATGAAATATAAATCTATGTCCAGCTTCTGCACCAGTGGAATGCTCCACTAATTCATTTGCAGATTTGGACACTCTCTGAAACTTTGGGGTTGGTAGCATGGAGATGGGATCGATTCTCAGGTATGTAGAATTGCATCAAAAACGGTCCATAGGAAAGATTGTTTTGAATTATAGAGCATAATTTTGCATCTCTAGAGGGTGCCTATAGATGCCTATAGATACAGTGTAGAGGGGATCTTATAAGTAAGGTAAAGTCCCATGGGGGGGGGGGATTCCCAAAAATAAGGTGCCTAGGATGAGGTAGTGAAAATTCCCAATTTGAGTAAGTGTGAGGTCATATAAGTTTTACTAAATTATCAATCCTGTTCAAGGTAAAGATAAATGACCAGCATTTACCCTATTCATAAGGTAATGCAAACATGAATACAAACATGAAATTAAAAGCCTCCTACTTGAAAAATTAGTGAAAATAGTGAAAACATTCAACACCTTATTAATGCATTCAAAGTATTCTTATATTGGTAAATGAAAGCAGAATTTAAAAAGGGTTTGTTAAGGGGTGAAATTGTGGCCTTCAATCATTATCGTCTTTCACAAAGTAAGACTCAGGAACAAGGTCAATGTTTTATTTTTCATCAGAACAAGAACTACCTTTTATTAACTTACTTTATTACAATTACTCACATTGGGGTTTTACTTGTTGCTTGCAACACTTCAAAAGGCCTCCCCCTGCTTTCTATCATCTATAGCACATTGCATTGCTTCATAACCAATGCCTACCGCTTGTAATCGTACCTTGCAGTCTATATAGGTGGCTACTTGTTAAGGTTCTCCATATTTTCTCTAGCTTAAGATATTGGTTGTTATCTTTTTGTGGTAGTTAGTAATTTATTTCTCTAAAGGCTACCAAATGGTATGCCTCATTACACTTTGTCCTAGAAGAAATGCATAAATACCATCTTAAGGAAGTAGTTTACTTGTGCAATCTCAAACTATTCTACCTTCCACACTTTCTAATAGAATAAAGATACAACAAAACACATCAAATCTTTCAACCATCTTTGCATTAAAATCACACAAAATACAACACATTATTCCATTATTCACATACTTCTCCATGAGTTTTCTATCCTTTCCTTCTAGTTATCAAAAATCTCTCACCCACTAAGAGTTCCCCAATATTACCTCTAATCCTCTTTCTTTACAAACCACACAAGGCCCACATTGACCCCTTAAAGATAAGGCCTTTATTCTAATCCCTTCCTAAAAGTCTTTTAAATGATTGGGTGGATTGCCCCTTAACCACTCACTAACATGAACTACTTAAACCTATTAATTTCACCCCTTGGATAAGGGACGGTAAATTTACCATTAGTAATTATTAGTTATTAGAAAGCTTATGGTACTAACTAGTTTAAGGATTTATACTCGTTAATAGGGTCCAAGAGTATATGGAAAGAGTTTTGTTCAAGATGTTAAAGTGATGACTAGAAACAAATAGTTCTCCATGCAATGGTTCTACCTTTTATTTGAAAATCAAACAAACTTGTGATAGAAGATGGGGATTTCTATTACATTCAATTTGAAGAAATGGGGATTCCAATCTTGTTGATAAAAGCTCATAGGAATGAAAGAAGGTTTAACAAAGAATGAATTGAAGAGCCTCCAAAAAATTGGATGTTAAACATGTTATGAAAACCACAATGTCACAAATGGAAGGAAAATATCTATCGTTTTTTGCACTTTAGAAAAGGACTTTGATTTAAACCATAATAATGGCATGGCTTTCCCTTCAAGATCATTATGGGCTTTACAAGCATACCTCTTATCATTGACATGCTTGTTTTGTTTCCATAGCATTTGCACATTATAATCATGTTTCACCCATTTCAAGTGACAAACATATGGTATATTTGTATTTTAAACCTTTCAAATACTATTACAAAGGTTGAATTTGAAACTGACCTCTAGAGGTCCTTTAATTTTTTATGAATAAATAGGTGTTCACTCCAAAAGCAATTTCACAAAATTACAACCACCTTTTGTTTGCTATTTGATAACCTTCTTCATAGGTGAAAGCATGGCAAAATATATCACAAAAGTTGATGAACTAAATGTGAGTTTTTAAATGAAACAATTTTTTACATAAGTATAAGAAAGTATATTCAACATTTATTTAAATTTCATTATGAAATCATTATGCATTCCATTGAATTTATAATAAATTGAATATAGAATTTAAGAAATTTTAAAATAATAAAAGTAGACAACAAATACTTTTGAAATTGACTAATCGATATGGTGTTCAAAAATATTTTTTCATAATAAAACTTCATTAAATAGATATGTATCAAGTTAGGATATAAAGATCATTGCATGTTCAAATATGTAATTTTTAAAAATTGTACTTTCTTTTTGTTAGAACATATTTTACACATATTAAAAAAAAACATTACACTGAAAGAATAAATTAATGTACAAAAGGTACATGCATTGAGAAATTTTTATTTTCAACTTACTTTTATAATTTCAAATTGAAAAATTAATGCATAATAGTGAAATTTTATCTCTTTTTTTGTTGTTAAAAAACATTGAATGTATAATTATTTAATATGAATTTTGGTGCTACTTTTTGTTGGCTTGACAAATAGATTATCAAGGAAACATTTTGGTTTAATTTATTTTGCTCACATCCCATATGCACACATATCATTACAACAAGAGGTTGATGAGCTATAAATAATCCTATGTAGTGCTTTGCATATTTAGAGAATTTAAAAAACTAAAATCACTATCACAATTTAAAATAATTATTTGCATCAAGTTTCATCTCCAATGGGGAAATGAAGTCAAAGCACATTAACATTAGATGTGTAACAATTCATACCTTGACCTTTCTAATGCAATTTCAAAATCCCCTTGTTGTGTTGTTGTAATTTGCCTTCTCAACTTTTAATGTAAACATTTGATGAGAATTACATCAATAACCTTTAAATTTGTTAAACATCCATAAGAATGGCATCACAAGTAACTTATCATGAAGACCATAAAACATTCATAGGATGGTGTCAAAGATGGCTAAGGTCATGTGGTGGAGGAAGAAACTTGTGATAAAGCCTCACGATCTCTAATCTACACAAAAATAAAAAGTTCAACCCTAAGTCTCATGGGGTCCACATTTTTCCCTTCACCAACTAAGTCATTTTGCTTTAAATTACAAGCCTTTACAACTTGTTTTTTCCTATGCCTCCTTCACTTCTGCTTAGAAGATATATACTTCCAAACATTGTTGAAATCAAAAATGGACTCCAACATGTGTTGTTTTTCTTTTGAACCAACACTAAACAACTTGGCAAAAACCATATTTTTCTATTATTACCATCACAAACTTCTTGGCTCATAATTTGGCAATAACATTTGTGCAAAATTTTTTTTTACTAGTTTATATTATCTATTTCATATGTGTTTCCTAGGTCTTTCAAACGCATGACATTAATGTCTAAACAATATGAACTTATGAAAAAACAAAATTTTCACAAGTAATATTATCAAATCATGGAAAATGAAATTTGTGGTGACAATTTTCATTTTGGTTGTTCATTTTTAAAAAATCCAATAACTACCACTTATGCATGTCCTACCAAGGTGCATTTTTTATATTGATTTTAAAAATTCATCATTTTTCAACGTTTTTTTATGCCATTAACCAACAACCAAATTGTGACAACACCATATGCAACAACTTTTTGGTGATTCAAAACACTTACAACCATTTCAAACACATGTGAATCAATTCAAACAAACTTGTTATGAAGATACTAACAATTGAGGCATGCGATTTTAAGTTGAAAGAAGAAGCTAACTATTGATTGTTTATTATTGGCATCACTATGAGATGCACATAATGAAGGAGGAATGGTGTGATGGCTTATGAAGAGCCCCTTTGATGCAATTAAATAAGTGACATATTCAAGTATTTATCCCACCCAACAATAGGCAAATAATTTAAAAATGTAACATGGGTCCAAACATGTTACTAAGACCCACTTTAGGTGTAACAACTACTTAATTTTACACTTTTTTAAGTGCTAAGTCAAGTCAATATTTAAAATGTTTGGTAAATGTATACAATAATGTTTCTAATACATTATGGAAACACTTGAAAAAGTTTGAAACAAATCTAATGAGTATTGAATACCCAAAAACATTTTTTTAACAATGTAATGAATGTTTTTAACACTTGAAAATTATCATAAATGACACTTTTTATTGGATTTAAAATAACATTTTTTGTGACATTATTTAAATTAAACTTTATTATGATAATACAATGCAACATTTTTGTGAGTCAAAAGGATTAAAAAAAAAAAATTGTTAAACTTACAAATGGAATATTTTTAGGATATTCTAAAAATATTATGGAATAAGAAATCATTAAGCAAAGCACCAAAGAGGTGGGTGTAGGCCTTAGTAGCATGTTTAGACCCACATGCATCCATCTACTTCTACATTTTCTTTAATTTTCAAATGATTTGATCTTTAAAATTACCAAGTAAATTTTCGTTTTAATTTTTTGTAACATGAATAATATCAAACAATTAAATTGAAGTTTTTTATCGATTCACTAATGTTAGTTTAAGCAACATTGAAAAATCTAAACATGGATAATTTAGATAATAGCCAAGTATATAGTGGTTGGTGTGTATGATATCACTACCATTACATCCATTCGTGTAATAGTTACTCCCATTTTTGTTTAGGTTTTTTGTCACTAGCATTTACAAGTTTAATCATATATATATATACACCTTTATATGATGATCATGATCATGCAAAAGTTGTAGAGGCATACATCTAACCATACATGTGTTATTGCCTTAAACCTTTTCAAAAACTTCATTAAGAACATGAAATTGATACCTACCTAAACATAGGTCAATTTTCATAAAAAAATTAAATAGTTAAAAAATAAGCATGTTAGGGTTTTGGGTGTTGAAGGATGCATTTAATGACATTTGTTGTCATACCTTGCTATTCTTGAATTCATATTGCATTGGCTTCTTTAACTTCATGACAAATGCTATAAATTTCAATTTTGAAATCTCAGAACACATATTTCCTAAAACATGAAAAAAAAAATTAAAAAAATCATAGGGCCATCTAAAATCACAATTTTGTGCCGATAAAATAGTCTTGAACTTGGTCAAATAGTTAAGGGGATCCAAAATGTATAATTTGTTGTTGCCCTGTTTGTAAACGTTTAATTCAACAAACTTGACCCAAGTTGTGATATATTCTATTCATTTACAAAGTACAATGGATTGAGTAAAGATGGTTAACATTATGGCCCAAATGTTTCACAAAAATAACTCTCATTATTTCATTCAAATTGATGAATAAAAAAATACCAAAAACAAGGAGCTAGTTTAACTTGTGACCAACTTTTAAGTGACATCCTTGAGCTGATCAATGTGACCAACAAGCTCCAACGCCAAACATGATCGTCATGCCATCAACAATTATGGAACCATTACATATAACAGATTCAACCTATCCTCATTAGTTTTATAGTTGTTCAAATTGCATTGAAATCAACCTTTCAACCTTCACTTACAAAAGGTTAAAAGGTCAAGTTTTGTAATGGAAAGAAATGCAAATGCGAGAGGTTAAAAATTTTACTTACAATTCCATGCAAGAAGCAACGATGTAGGAGTTAGTTGGGTCTTGTGAAAGGGATGCAATGGGATGCACAACCTTCCTCAAGAATGGAAATATTAGTTTGTTTTTGAGGACTTTTGGTCACATTCTAGAGCTTTGATGAGTAAGGTGCTAGTCTTGACTATAATTATGCTTGCCATCACACATGTTGATCTAACCACAAAAGAAAATTGTCCATGCCATCATATCTACAAAGAGAATTGCGAAGTAAAAACTTTAACCATCAAGTTTCTTCCTTATGGGTAGAGCCAATAAAATGCTAAAAAAAATTTAATTTATTAATCAATATCATAATTAGACAAATCATCACAACAACGTGCATTGTGAAACATGGTAATGCAAATATGAAAAGGATGATTTTGGCATATAACCTTGTTTTAACAACCTCAAAACAATTACCCTCCTCTAAAGTACAATGTAAACTTCAAAATATATACTACCAAAATAAGGTTAACAATTAACATTGAACAAAAGGCAAAGGTAAAGTATTTAGCAACAAAGTAAAATCATTAGAAAGGTAGCAATAGAATGTATTAACTAGGTAACAAATATATTTACCATGATATATATATATATATATATATCCACATGCATCTTAGGATAAAACACTTACCCACCCAACATTGGTAAAATGTACCCATTGAAATATATCATATGAACCTTGGTACCAATGTTGATACCCATGACAATTCTCCACGCTTGCCCAACTCTAATAATGACCCAAAAAATTATGTTTGTCAATATTTGTAATACAACATTGAAGTAATTTCTTTCTAAGTTTACTAGGAATAAGTGTTTCCATTGTCAAATTTTTTAATGTAGCAACATTAGCAAAAACATCCCAAAAGATTTAGCATTAATCAACGACAAGTCGGGCAGTTATTAAAGACTCCACCAAGCCCCTGCCCGGTACCATGGCGATCTTTTGGGTTTGATAACCATGGTTAAGTCAAATAACCATCCAAAAACCCGACGGTTATTTCATGAAACCTGACAGTTCTTTGATTCTGATTTTTGAAAATACCTGGAACTAGCCTAGCAGTTACTTTAAAAATCAAATACCCGCCCATACTGCCCCCCCCCCCGCCCCCAAAACCAAAGCTTGGGCACTTGTGATTATTATACCCGGCAATTGACCCGGCAACGTTTAGCATCTTGGATATTCTTTGGGATATTTCCTTGTCTACCTCTCGGACATGAGCACGTTGATGAGAAACCGTGTCTCCGAACTGGATGAAAAAGGTGCAGATAAGGCTTCTGGAAACGGATGATTGCATCCAACAGTCACATGGTTGCATCCGACAGCTAAACTCTCATCCACTGACACCCTAACTGCAACCAAACCCTAACCCTAAAATGCCCCATGCGGGGTACAAGTTACGGCTGCACCCTATTCTCGTCCTCTTTCAAACTTCTTCTCGCGCGGCTTGCTTGCGCATCACCCTCACCTCTCCAGCCGCCGACGTCGGCCGTTTCTTCTCGCGGCGTCATCATGGTATGTGAACGTCTCGTTCCCTTTTTTTTTCATGTTTCTTCCTTTCTGCTTGTGGTTCTGCTCAGAAAACGAAGAAATAAATCCGTTTTTGTGGCGGATTTCCTCTATCATTTGGTCATCGTGGTTGTTAGGGTGGTTTGTGATTGCGAGAGTTGGATACCTTCTTTTCCGCCAGTATGGTAGGTGCTTTGCTAGGATCTGGATGTTATGTAGGGATCTGACGTTGCTGTTTTCTTTTAGTTGATGGTTTTTCTATTTGACGAGTGGGAGATGTTAGATTCGTTTCTCCGCTCTGTTCTCGTTGCCTAGACGATAGCGATTTGCAGCTCAGAGTTTTTGGATAAGTGCTGAACCGTTGGCGGTTTTTGTTAATTCTGATGTTTGCAGGTGAAGTTTACTTCGGACGAGTTGCGGCGGATCATGGACAAAAAGCACAACATCAGGAACATGTCTGTGATTGCTCACGTGGATCATGGTAGCCGCCTTCCTTTTACCTCTCAGATTGCATATTGTTGCTAGTTGATTTGCTTGTATGTATGCTCTTAGGAAAAGGCAACGATTTTGACCATTTCTTGAAGCTCATTACATGCATCCTTTCCTGTAAGTTGATGTGATCACCGTGAAATTGACAATAAAGTCACAATGAAGTTTTAGTAGGCTTGGTATCTAACTATTTGGGGTTATTTGAAGAATCTGGATTCTTGGAAGACAGACAGTCCTTTTCTTTTATCTTATAGTGCTTGTGGGTTTGATTTGGTGCCTGCTCATATAAACATTCTGGATGTAGTTTTTTCCAGTAAGGACATGTACTAACCAAGACATTGATGGGGATGGATTGGATCTCGTTTTTCAGGAAAATCAACTTTGACTGATTCCCTTGTGGCCGCTGCTGGTATTATTGCACAAGAAGTGGCTGGTGATGTTCGGCTTACAGATACTCGGGCAGATGAGGCAGAGCGAGGTATTACCATCAAGTCTACAGGGATTTCCCTGTACTATGAGATGTCTGATGCATCACTGAAGGATTACCATGGAGAGAAGGATGGTAATGATTATCTCATCAACTTGATTGATTCACCTGGGCATGTTGACTTCTCCTCCGAGGTCACTGCTGCTCTTCGGATCACAGATGGTGCATTGGTGGTTGTCGACTGTGTGGAGGGAGTATGTGTGCAGACAGAGACTGTGCTCCGACAGGCACTTGGTGAGAGGATTCGGCCAGTGCTGACAGTGAACAAGATGGACAGGTGCTTTTTGGAACTGAAGGTTGAGGGTGAGGAGGCATATCAGACCTTCCAGCGAGTCATTGAAAACGCAAATGTCATCATGGCCACCTATGAGGATCCTCTGCTTGGTGATGTGCAAGTGTATCCTGAAAAGGGAACAGTTGCCTTCTCAGCTGGTCTTCATGGCTGGGCCTTTACTCTCACCAATTTTTCCAAGATGTATGCCTCGAAATTCAATGTAGATGAGAAGAAAATGATGGAGAGGCTGTGGGGTGAGAATTACTTTGACCCAGCCACCAAGAAGTGGACATCTAAGAATACAGGTTCACCCACCTGTCAGCGAGGGTTTGTGCAGTTTGTGTACAACCCTATCAAGCAGATCATCAATATCTGCATGAATGACCAGAAGGACAAGCTGTGGCCCATGATGGCTAAGTTGGGCATCTCCCTCAAGGGAGAGGAGAAGGATCTGATGGCCAAAGCACTGATGAAGCGAGTGATGCAGGCATGGCTACCTGCTAGTAGTGCCCTTCTAGAGATGATGATCCATCACCTGCCCTCTCCTGCCACTGCACAGAAGTACAGGGTGGAGAACTTGTACGAGGGCCCATTGGATGACCAATATGCAGCTGCCATCAGGAACTGTGACCCAGAGGGTCCTCTCATGCTCTATGTGTCAAAGATGATTCCTGCCTCAGACAAGGGTCGGTTCTTTGCCTTTGGAAGGGTGTTTGCAGGGAAGGTGGCTACAGGTATGAAGGTCCGAATCATGGGACCCAACTATGTGCCAGGTGGAAAGAAGGATTTGTACACCAAGAGTGTGCAAAGGACAGTCATCTGGATGGGTAGGCGACAGGAATCTGTGGAAGATGTTCCCTGTGGAAACACAGTGGCTATGGTTGGACTTGATCAGTTTATCACCAAGAATGCAACCTTGACTGGCGAGAAGGAAGTAGATGCTCACCCTATTAGGGCCATGAAGTTTTCTGTGTCTCCTGTTGTGCGTGTTGCAGTGCAATGCAAGGTTGCATCTGACCTGCCTAAGCTTGTGGAGGGTCTGAAGAGGTTGGCCAAGTCTGACCCTATGGTTTTGTGTATGATTGAGGAGAGTGGTGAGCACATCATTGCAGGTGCTGGAGAGCTTCATCTGGAAATCTGTCTGAAGGATTTGCAGGATGACTTCATGGGAGGTGCAGAAATTGTTGTGTCTGATCCAGTAGTTTCCTTCCGGGAGACTGTGCTAGAGAAGTCTGTTCGAACAGTGATGAGCAAGTCCCCCAACAAGCACAATCGTCTCTACTTTGAGGCAAGGCCCCTGGAGGAGGGATTGGCAGAGGCCATTGATGATGGCCGAATTGGTCCCCGAGATGACCCCAAGGTCAGGAGCAAGATACTGGCAGAGGAGTTTGGGTGGGATAAGGATCTTGCCAAGAAGATATGGTGCTTCGGGCCTGAGACCACTGGCCCCAACATGGTGGTAGACATGTGTAAGGGAGTCCAATACCTGAATGAAATCAAGGATTCTGTTGTGGCAGCATTCCAGTGGGCCACTAAAGAGGGTGCCCTAGCTGAAGAAAACATGCGAGGTATTGCCTTTGAGGTGTGTGATGTTGTGCTCCATGCTGATGCCATCCATCGGGGTGGTGGTCAGGTCATTCCTACTGCCAGACGTGTGATGTATGCAGCTCAGCTCACAGCAAAGCCTCGTCTTCTAGAGCCAGTGTACCTGGTGGAGATCCAAGCACCAGAGGGGGCACTAGGTGGCATCTACAGTGTACTGAATCAGAAGCGAGGCCATGTGTTTGAGGAAATCCAGCGGCAAGGAACACCTCTATACAACATCAAGGCATATCTTCCAGTTATTGAATCCTTTGGTTTCTCAGGCACTCTTAGAGCTGCAACATCAGGACAGGCATTCCCACAGTGTGTGTTTGATCACTGGGAGATGTTGAACAGTGATCCACATGAGGCAACCACACAGGCAGGGATTATTGTTGCTGACATTAGGAAGCGGAAGGGTCTAAAGGACCAGATTACTCCCCTGTCAGAGTATGAAGACAAGTTGTAATTGTCCCACTTTTTCCTTCTGAGGAGGTTGCATTTACTCTCAATTTTCGAATTTCCATGTACCCTGCTGGAAAGCTTTAGGTCAGACTCCTTCCCAATCTGGTCCGACCCATCAGTTATTTAAAGAACTACCTTGATATGTTGATCCATGTTTGTAAGTTTTACACAAAAGAAGAGTTATGAGTTCATTTGTGTGACAGTGCTGGGTTATCTGTGTAAAAGCACTGTATTTTAGCAGTAAACTATGCTGCAGTGAACAAATTTTCTTTGAAGTGTTTGCATCGTTTGGACTGATCTGAGTTTCTGTAGTGTACCACAGCTCAAATGTCTAAATCTAGGACATGTAGTATGTGTGTACGGAAGTCCAAACAGAAACTGCAGTGTTATGTCTAGAGCTGCTTTGTATGAATTTCTTTTACTTAGAGAATCACATTTATCAATCACATAAAAATGTATCGGAATTCATTTTGGTCCACCTCTCCATGGTAGGTAGGGGTGGAGTACAGCCTTATTCGACCCATGAGATACCTGAATATGATTACTAAACCAGGACTTGCATTATGGAATCATATGACTTCAAAATACTTTTATGTTTTGTGCTTTTGGAGAGATTTCCTAGTGTAATTGGAGTTTGATTCATCAGGCATGTTATTAACTTCTCAAAAATAGGAGGCACCTTATGCTGACAAGAGGTTGCTTGTTATAGACCATGAGGCCTCCACAATTTGTCCACAAGTTTTCATCTATGTTCCAATGACTTAATAGCAACAATAATAATGTATTCAGATACTAAGAGAACATCATCAAGACAATCAACCCTTCCATCCATATCCATCCATCTGGGAAACATTGCTTTAGTTATTAGTTTATTATACTTGGAAGGTGATTTCCCCTGCCAATTCCCTTCAGTTTTCAGCCTTTTGTTCATCGAGTTAGGGTCTCTTCACACAAGGATGTTGTGATTACAGTTACACAAGCTGATGGAAAAGCCAATAAAACAGAGGCATGTCTTGTTGCATGGAAAAGTACATTTCGTTGGAGAGGTGTTGGAAATCTGTAGGTAATTAATGTCCGGAATGGTAGGAACATTTCACATGGAGGAAACTTTTCAAAGAACAGATGTCATCTTATTCGTGACTCACAGCTCACGCAGCTCTACATGTCGTCTTGAGAGCTCTGAGATGACTAAAAAGCACACAACTAAATGGAACAAATGTGATGGGAAGCTGCCAGTGACTCAGAATCTGTACATGTGGTCTACAGAGCTGCAAGATGACTAAAAGCACACAACTAAATGGCACAAACGTGATGGGGAGCTGCTGGTAACTCAGAATCTGTACATGTGGTCTATAGAGCTGGGACATGACTAGAAGCACACAACTAAATGGAACAAATGTGATGGGGAGCTGCTGGTGACTCAGAATCTGTACATGTTGTCTACAAAGCTGCGAGATTACTAAAAGCACACAACTAAATGGAACAAGGGATGTGTCACACTGTGGCCTTGCCATTTACATTACAAAGTATCTTAAGGCAAAATCAGAATTATGAAGACTCAAATATTTCACCATGCCAAAACATAATCTTCAAAAAATCATCTAAAAGAAACCAAAAATCCTTCAAGATATTATTAACTCTAAAACTAATCTCAAGTTTCAACACAAGCCAAACTATCATCTTTCAAAAACCCTCCTATAAAAAATAGATCTATTATTATTACCTAGGGGCCTATAAAACTCCCTTAAGCTACTACACTCTATAATGAATCTAAACACAAAATCCTTGCCTTTGTAGGCAACGCCAACAAATGTTATGGGAAGTTGGTGGCAGCTCAGAATCTGTGATTGGAGTCATATTGGTGTTGTCATCTTCTACCTACTCCGCAGCTGAGTCAGTCATTTCCTACCAACCGCTGGTCCTTTCCCACATTTTCCGTAGAATTGTCTCAAGTTTTAGAAGTTAGGACTGAAGGCACGTTTGCAGTGTGCAGTGTGCTTTGCACGAAAGCAACCCACCCACTATTCTGACTCCGTCAAATGAGGTCAACCAAGTGAGAAAGCGTGTCCCATTTTTCCAACTTTTTCTTCAGGAATCCATAGCTATTGAATTTAATGCTAGTATCTAACTCTTGGTTCATAATGTGCTGCCACACATAAGCAGAAGTGAACTTTGCTTAAGTGAACTTCTCTTTTGACACTACATTGCAGAGATCAAAGGTACATAACTGACAAATGTCAGTTTGGTGAGAAGGGATGCACCCATTATAAAAAAGTGACTAAGTATTGAACAAACCCACTACTACTAGTGTAGGAACCTCCACTATGATGTGAGCATCTACAACTGAAATAGTAAATGGCAAAGTGAGTCTGTGAGTCAAGTCCTTCAAAGTCATATACATGGGAAGGCATTACTGACCATATGCTTCAATGGCAAAAGGTGTTTTCCGGAAGATGTTAACCAGGTTTAGGGTTTAGGGTTTTTTCACACTAAAGGTGCATTCACACTTGATGTTAAGTCAGTGTGAAATGAAAATCTAGGTGGCAGCTTAGGTGGCACTCAATGTTAAATGGGTGATAGCTTAATATTAAGTGAATGTTAACTTAACATAAAACCTTCATGGTAAGTAGGTTTAAGTCCTAAATGACTAGCATCATGTTAGGGGACTCGACACTAAAGTCCCTAACATCAAGTGTGAATGCACCTTAAGTAGAGTTGAGAGTAGTGTATTTTTTGAGAAGTTTGATCAAGTGTGGGGGTGTTAAAAGTGTGTGTGGCTGCTTGTTAGTTGTGGTGAGTTGTTTTTCTTTTCTTCCAATGGATCCATTCCATTTTTGTGCTAAGCCTAGTGCAAGTGAGCTTTGATAACCTTAGATGGGGTATCCTTGGGTTGGATAGAATGGGAAAATTGAGAGATGGCTTTGGGGAGTTGATACAGCCACATTTTATCCTAAGTTTGCATCAACATTTGTTATACTTGAGTGGTTTTAGATAAAAGCACTTGATGTATATCACTAACATCAAGGTTAAGATATAGGGTTTGGGGATTTAAGCATTGAAACCTTTCAATTGGGAATTGGGTTTTTCTTTGCATCATTGCATAATAGAGATTGGGTTAGCAGTTCAAAAGGACTTCATGAACACTAAAGGTTCTAACCTCAAAGCTAAACCTCCAAAAATTGTGTCATTGGCATGTTTATGTATAATGATGCTGTAAATTTTAGTTATATTCTAGTATAAGTAAGTATCAATGCTTTGTAGTGGAGGATAGATTCCCCAAAGTGTTGAATTTTACTCTATCAAGTTGTGCAATTGGAAGGGAATAATAAATCCTTGTATGTTTTTTCTATGATTCGTATAATTTCACCATTAACATTTGTGAATCTACAGAAAGTGTTTGTGTTGTGAATTATCTCTACACCAGGGTTTTCAATCTCCCTTTTTTTTTTGTTACAAATTTTCTTAGCTTTCCTTAGGTTTTCATGCCCAACTTTGGGCCACCACCCTCAAACCCAAAAAGGGCCTCAAAAGTGGTCTCACCTTATACATACAATATCACATCATGGGAAATTTTTTATATCCAATGTTAAATTGCATAACATAGATGTTGTTATTATACACACTTTAGTTTGGAATTGTTTAGTAAATGGACGACTTATTGGAAGAAATGTCAATTTAAAAGGAAAAAAACTTGTTGTAGGTTGTTACAACAACTTGTTGTAATGAGTTTGTCAAATATGAGAAGCTTTTGCAATTTGGTCCTCAACCTATTGGACAAAAATAATGAAGCGAAAATGCATGTTGCCCCCCCATCAAAGAGGTGATGAAGGATTGCAAGATCAAAGTGGATTTTAGGCTTGAAATTATGTAATTTGTTATATGATCATGAAATTCTATGTTTTCTTCCAAAAATCTAACAATTCATTCTTGTACCAAACAAAATAATATGTGTTAATTGACAACCATCAAATTTGTATGTTATGTCACAAATCCTTGAATCATCAAACTCCCAACAACATATTAACTATCAAAATGGAAACCACATGTTACATATATAAAATCACCCATGTTAAAACATGTGGTTACACAAGTTACAATCCCATGTCACATATTCTTGAACTATAGGTTCAATGTTTTCTTTTTGTAACCACTTCTTGAGCTATGTATTTCTAGATTATTTCATAGTTGAACAAATAATCATATGTTCCTTTTTCCAGGATGAGTATTTGTACTTTGTGATGATCTACAATAAAGTTGTTATCCATTTTCCTTTGGAATCATCATGTTGAGTGTGACCTTGGGCAATCCATTGGTCATCTGGTTATTATTGGTTGGAATAATTGATGTATGATATTTTTCTTGTTGAGTTTATCCAATGTGTATTTGTATTCAATCAACATAAACTATGAGGTTCTATTATAGGTGAAAAACATGAATTATGATTTTGTTATTATTATTTTTAACCTATCTTGATCATTTTCTCACATGTATTAGTATGTACACAATTTGAAAACTATATTTTTCCCAAAAAATACATTTTGAAACTTTGAGGTAGCAAAATATTCTTGAATCGCTCATAATTCAAAGAAAAATACTAACTTGTTATTTAAACAATTTGACTATTTCCTTGCATCTAATGTTTCATGTGGAATGTTAGATAAAAATGTTGTCATGTTATTCATCCTTTTCCTTCTCTTTATTCCTCCCATCTTTCCATAAACTCAAGACAATTTTGGAATAATGACCAAATCCCAAATCTCTAATATATGATTCATGTATGAATCTTATAGTGTAAAGGGGCTTTTGGTTAAAGATAATGGTAGTAAAAATTTTGCTATTAAATTTAGTCACAATAAGAGACAAGGGTGCCAAGGTCAAAATCCTTTCCAACAATTACATTTGACATAACTACAAGTAGGAACAAATATGATACAAACCAATATTTTCATTTCATGAAAAAGTGTACAAAAAATAAGTTTGGATGTCCTTGTTAAAGAAGGTGGAAATGGAAAATATTTATTTTCCTTAACTTGGGGAATCCTTTTCAATATTGTCGTGCCTTTTCAAGTTTAGAAAAAAATACATTATTTTTTAATATGCCAAAATTTTAGAAAATTAAAGTCCCTTCTTGCTGAAAATTTGAAAGACTATTATTTACTAATGTCAAAATTGTATAGGATTTTTTAATTTTTTAATTATTGTCTCCTTTGCCACACTTTTATAACAAATGTTTGGGTATTACAATAACATTTTGATGCAAATCATTACAACTTCAATACATCCATATGGGATATTAATGACAAGGAGCTAGTGACAAGAAGGAGGCTAGAACCTTACTACTCGAAACCTACCATATGGTTGTAATGTTGCCCTAATTATAGATTAGGCTAGTAGAATTGTCATCTTTTTTAATCTCATCGAATGTTGTATTTCTCTACTACTACACACGTAGGAGGTGCATCATCCAAAAAAATGTGATTCTATTTTTTTTTTCTTACTATTTGAGGTGCATTGACAGTGGTGCTTTGATGTGATTATGAGGGTAGACAATGGCGCCACTTTGCCTGCACATTATTATTCATATCAGATTTTTCCTTCCTTTTTTATGCTCTATGGCTCCTTTCAAATTTGTAGCTTTGTAAACAGACATGCACCAAACAACTCTTTGACTATGCTATGGATGGTGTTTGCTTCTTTATCAAATATTTTGAGCGCTAGGAAACCTACTCGTGTTTAAGAAACTATATAGCGATTGCTTGATCTAATTTGTCAACACTAGCTTGCACAAAAATCTTTTACTTCTGAAGAGGACCTAAGTAGAGTTGGATCATTAGCAACAAAATGGGTATTGACTCATAACATCTCCTTAGCAAGCGATTTAATGATTATAGGAGTAAGAACCCTAGAAATCAAAGAAAACATTTTGGTTTCATGTGAGGTAGCTTGTTACAACCCGATTATCTTGTTGGAAGGTGATTTGAACTTAGGGGAGAAGTTTTTGATCAAATGTGGGGCCCTAATCGTTCAAATGTCAAATGTGAACCTTAGTGACAAATCCACATTCAACACAACTACATTGGCAGGAAATCCACCCATTAGACTAGCAAAACACCTTGTTGAACTAATGGAATAGGCAAAGGTCACAGCGGGTGAAGTGTTTGTTATTTGAAAGATGAAACAAAGGAGCAAGGTGACACTTAGGGTGGTGATATGTACAATTGGTTTACCTTGCATCAACCTTGGAACTATGGTAGCACAAGTAAAACCACTTGCTCAAATGAAGATCTTGGTGGAAAAGGAGGAGGACACGTGAATGTTACAATTACAAGAATCTTGGTGGTGATGACTTGATTCAGGTAAATGGAAGTTATGTCAACAAGGATGGTGATGGCAGATTAGGAAATAACCTCTACGTCAAGGTTTTTCAAATGCAAATTTTGTTGTTCCCCCTTTGGTTCTTTCTCTCTCTCATTCTTTCACATTTCAAGTATTGTCGTTTTGAAATGTTGAAAGAGAAAATGAAAGCATGTGCCTAAAGGTGGTACTGAAATTATGGGTGGGCTTGAATCTTTTGACTTTGGTTTTGTAATGAAGGAAATGGGCAAATAAATGCCAAGAGGAACTAGACGTGGAGGTGGTTTTAGAGGCCACATTATAATCAATTGTTTGAGGCTTGATGCAGTTACGATTTCTATCCATGGTTGGGTTGCCTTATTTTTCCTCCTTCAAATGTCCAACAACTTGTTTGCTTGTGTTGAAATATGTTTTGATGGGATGGAACTTTGATGCATGTACAACCTTCTAAGTCCTATTCTGTGTCATTATTGTTTCAAACTCAATTTGTGTTATAGTCAATAGGCATGCATGCATGCATGACTTGTAATTTTTGAAACTTGTAGTTAGATTATAGTGCTTTCAGAAAAGGGTGGCCTAACATTTTTTATTTTCTTATTGCTATGTGTTTTGTTGCTTTTGTGAATATTGTTGTTGTTGTTGTGCGCTTTGTTGTTTTTGCTACATGAGAAGCGAAATCAACATAGGAAATTTTAATCATAAGAAAAGTTTTAGGGTTACTTTGTAAGTTTTGGGGGAAATTTTGGAGGTTACTTTGTGGCTACTTTTGTCAAATAGATTATTTAGTTGTCCAATCTACTCAAAATGCTTCTCAACCAAGGTGTTTGATCTTGGTGCCAAAATTGTAATTTTGAAGCTTGAAATTAGGTTTTCTTAAACAAACTTTGTTTCCACATATCTTTTACAAATTTTTTAAAACTATAATGATCAAGGAAATGTAGTTGGAATAGGGCCCAAATAAACCAAAACTTTTGCTATTTACCTGCACTTGGTTGAATTTCTTCATTTTAACATTTAGAACAATAGGTAGAAACGGGGTAAAAGTTGACATTTAGAGCACTAAGTAATGAAAAGGAGATGTACAGGAAACATGACATGTTACTAAGGATTTGGTTTAAGACTAAAAAAATGGCTTATACTACATGTTCCTTCAAGTCTCACAATAGGTAATTGATGAACTGCAAAATTTTACAAATTAGTGGCATAATTACTACTGCTAAATTTGAAATGCATACAAACTCTCCTATCTACCCACATTTGTTATAATAATCTATTCATTTTATCAAATTTTCTTTAGATGCAACAACTATAAAAATTGTTAAAGGTAGAAAATTATCTTCACACTATGGATGTTAAGAGATGGTAGTACCATCATTGGATGGTAGTTAACATTAAATGGTAAAACCATTACATAAATTTTTTTGAATGAAAATGTTTTTTAACAGTAATACCATCAGTATAATGAACTACCTTCATGGGGTAGAATAATCATAAGTTAATTTTGGGAAGAATTTTAGTAGAATTAATATTAATTAATAAAAATAATATCCTTGTCTAATTAGGCAACCTAATAACTATTTAGTTGCTAGTGGTAAAAATCCTACTTACCATATTTTATTTATTAAGGGTGAAATCATCTAGGTTAATTAATCTAAGTGGATAAGAGATTGATGGATTTCTCTTAACTAAAATGTGGAAGGATAAAGATAAGGGGATCTAAGAAGATAACAAAATTTAAGAGGATAAAATCTCACCTTGGAACCCAAGATTTGATGGTAACATCATATGAATTCTGTATTATCCATAGTTTAACAAAGAGGCATTCATATCAAATTTTTCAAGACAATAATAACTTGTAAAAGGATTTTCCTAGCAATGTAAAGTAATTTATTTAAAAATGTAATTGTAACCTAGTTTCTTTTGCTTGAGTTTAGCTTGTTGTTTTAATCCAAACACTTTGCCACTACCTAAAGTTATTGTAAAGTCACCTTTAGTTGTAACTCCAAGTGGAATACGCTTAGGCAATAAATAATTTTCAATAATTGTTACAATGGAATCTATAGGATTTGCATCATTGTCTTTTGCACCATCATTGTTTTCTTCAACTTCTAAAATAAAAGTAAAGAGAGGAATAAATGTATTAGCTTCCATCACAACTACTTGAAATTCTGATGTGAAAACATTCTTAATCCCAATTTTTTGCCAACCTTAAATTATTATTTCTTCCATTCTTTGGACTTGTGTTTAAGTTGCATGATGATGCACCCCCAAACTCTTTGATAGACTCAATTGTGAATCCAAAGGTGAAAACAACGAAAGGATAAAGAGTTTGGGTATGCTCCTTGGTTCGTAACATTTTGAAGGTAAAAGGGCATGCTGGAGCTCTAGGATGGGGATTAGGATGAATGACAAGTAGGTCAATTATTCACATGGACCTACATAAACTAAATAACAAGTTGGTTAATGCGTAGTTAATCCACTTTTGGTGCATGGATGAGCCACGGGTAAACACGGACTCATAAGATTCACCACAACCCAAACTTGGGAAGCCACCACCTTCCCTTTTATAGTATTTTTTGTGCCTAGCCACAAAGCCTGCATCCAAATGTCATTTTGTCCTAGGATTCACAAGTTCCTGAAATTGGGACTCTTGCAACTTTGGAGACCCATAACTTCTTGTTTAGACCTCTGATTAAGGTGAGGTCTAAAGCAAAGTTGTAGCCTTTGTAAAGAACTTTTCAAGGATATGTGGTAAGCCACCTACACACAAGTAAATCAGGGCGATTCTTGACTTTTCTTTTGGCCATAACTTAGGTTTTAAGTAACCAAATGGGTCATGCGAGCCCATTTTAGACATCTACATTTCAAGAAATTTTTTATGGTATAAATAACTCTTAAATCCAATGAATTTTGACCCCTAAAATCACCTTTTAAAAATTCAAGAGTCCATCCAGGACTCCAATTGCCAAAGTGGGGGCCCACTTGGGAGTGTGTGAGTTCATTCCCTCACATTCTTCTACACTCCTAGGAGCATGAAATGTGATTATTGGGCTTCATTTTTGGCCCACACCTCCGCAAGCCTTTGCCTTAGTTGTGAGCCCAAGGCTAGGGTTGCGACACATGAAGCCACACACAAATTTTAGGTTTGAGGTTATTCATCTTCAAATTAATGTGTAATTTTTTCCTTTTATCGATTTGGTGTTTGATGACATTTGTAATCCATTTATTGAACTTGGCCTTGAAATCATGTTTCAAAGGTCTTTGTATGATTATATTTACAAATTGTAATTCATTGGTACAATTTGCAAGAATGAACATAACAAGGATGTTAAGGTGTTTTTTTTTATCCAATCAAGAAATTTTTTTATTCTTATGAACATTTCAATAATTGATTAGCCACACAAGTTTTTGGTTTTTCTATAAGTTGAGTTATTGGATTTGATTGCATAAAATAAACAAAATCTTACTAACAAATTTTTTTGTTGGAATAAGGTGGACCCTAGTTTGGTCATTGTTGACCATAAAACACAAAGGAATGGAATACAAGTTCATGAAGTAAACTACTATGTATGCCATGTTTTAACCTTGTTCATGCCAATTTGTCAGCATTTTGCTAGCTGCGATGGTTGCCATGTAAAAAAACCAGTTCATGTAATGTTTCAAAAACTATCTTGTCCATTCCCTTGTGATTATGAAACTCCCATGACGATTCCAAAGAATCTCAGGAGCAAAGGACTTTATCATGCCCCTTAAAATTGGTTGAATGATAAAGGTAGATAATAATTTTCCAACATTTCTCATCTTTTGTAACATCATGACAAGATCATTCTGAACTATTGGATACTTTTTGAACTTTTCGAAGATTTGCAAATGTTGTTTCAAGTGTTTGACAACTGTACCTAGTTGTGCTACTTGTAAATAGTTTGGTCAAAGTTCTCGTTTTGGTGTAAACCAAGTCCATAAACTACTTCTTGCTAATTTTTCATATGGATTTGGAACTCTTGGACTTCGGTAAACAATTTGCAAGTAATGCACATCATCATAATTTCTGCCATATTTTTGAATTGCAATTATTATGGGTGACCATAAATGTGGTTGAAACTAATTTGTGTACTGGCCTTTTGATTTTTGACATTTTTGTTTACTTATTACTTATTTGCGACTTCCTTTTCACCCTTTTCATGCTTGATTTGTTTCTCAAATTGTAATGTTGCTACAAAAAAATTTGGATGTCTAATAGGGCGTTTTTCTCCTTTCTTTGGCATTGGTGTTTTTTGCTTAACATTCTCATTGATGTCTTCTACTTCTTTATGCAAATCATCCTCTCTTTCTACTCTTATAATTTCATTGAATAAAAAAATAGGTAAAATTTGTTGTAGTTTTTTTTTACCCATTTCCACTCCCATGCACAAAACTAAACTATATTTTGGTATAAATTTTATGAAATTTTCATATTTTTTGCTTTGCAAACATCTCTATCCATAAATGTTACAAACATCACTTTAGAAAGCATGGACCAAACTTCCAAAAATCAATAAATCAAGGTGTTACAAGGTAGTTTTAGGGCTATAGTATGTATATTATTGCATGTACTTTAAGCAATTTCAAGTTGTTGCTGAATTTTTTTAAATTTAAATAATATTTTTTCTAAGAACTCAAAAAATATATATATTTTGTGTCGAAATCAAAATTTCAAAATAATATAATTATTTGGTAGTGAGATGTTGAACTTGAAAAGGTATTGGAAAGGGAAGAAGGGAGAAAATTAAAAACCACTTGAATTTTCCATTTATTATCCCTCCAATTGAAACATAAAAAAATGCAAGTTGTTGAAATTATGCCACAACAACCATGAATCCTAATGAGTCTTATTGTGCATCCATTCCAACATTATTTTTTGAATTTGGATAGTAAATTTTAAAAAAATATTCATTACTTTATGTCACTTTACATACAAAAAATACTTTTCTACATGCATATAATTTGTAATTTAATTTTGTAACTTGGTAATGGATGCCCATATCTCCAAATTCATATTTTTCAATTCATGAATTAGAAAACCAATTTTTAAAAAGTGTGACAAGTACACAATTTTTACAAAGATGTTGAATTTTTTAAAAATAAAATCAATGTGAAATTTTAAACTTTTAATAACATGTCCATGTCATATTTGAGACATGCATATATCTTTAAATTCAATGCTAAAAGATCTTACATAATTTCAAGCTTGGTTTTCATGCACGTTTAATTTCCACTTCATAATTGGGAATATTATCGGCATACTTTAGCATGCTTGGACCCACAAGTGACTTTCTTGTACTAGTTTATTTGCCAAGTTTTGTAATTTCATACCTACTTAAAATTGTGTGTTAGATGTAAATATATTTTTGCTACATCTTGACTTTATATCATGTATATTATGCATCCATGTTCTTTATTGGACACAAATGAATAACCCTTGTGAAAGAACATTTTCAAAACTCAGGATTTTAAAAGCAAAAAACACTTATAAACCAAATATCAATAATAATGTTATATCACACGTATGTTTAAACTCAAATTTCTCTTTTTGGTATTAACATCAAGATCCTCTTTCATTTTCAAAGTGAATGGTGCACATTTGACAAGGAACTTGAGGACTTTTGACCCTTAAAAAAACATTTGTTCACAATAATATTCTAATTGTTTCAAACATGCAAAAGGACTTATGAAACATCATCAATTTGCATTAAATTTTGAGTATTGAAAATTTGCAAGTAATAAAACTTATACCGAAAAGAAATTGACAATCCAAAGTATTATGCTCTACTTTTATTTTTCAAAAATATAGGGGTACAATTTTGAAGCATTGTCCACACCCCATGTGGTTTGTTTGATTCTAATTGCACCTTATTGTTTTTATTTGGTTGATTGAAACTTGTGGGTACTATGCAATTTGTTACTATATTATGAGGTTTAATTTACAAGTTGGGTTTGGTTCAAAATTTTTTTGATTTGTTGTAATCTTATCACGATGTTTAGGATTTACATGTATGAGGTGTTGCTTTGATGGAACACATGGATTTTAAAATGCACGAAGTAACAAGTTAAAGCTATCATATTTTAGTTATGTTGAGTTTATGTAAATTCATGGTATCTTAACTTGTAGTATTTCTTATTATGTAGCCATTATAGAAAATTGAAATCCATAGCACGATTAGCCAACCAATAAATGTATGGCAAAGTTGATGTCTTTGAGTGCGATCAATTGGAATGATGATTATGGTGATAAAGAGGTTGTGCATATAGTTGAAGAGAGGAAGCTTTCACCTTATTCTAACTTGGATTTTAATCTTGATGTCTTTATTGACATTAGCATAGACTGGAACACAAGAATCTCTTTATATATATTTGTACATAAATTTTCATCAAGTGTTTTTTAATCTTTATAAATTTTTTTTGTCAAATACAAATAGTGTCTTGTTATGACTTTTCTACTAGCAAATTAATCAATATTTTACCTTTCTATTTTACATTTTTCATGAATGTTTGAGTTTATGGTCATTTAATGTTTTAAAAAAATAGCATTTATGTAGCATTTTTACTACTTCAACCAATGTTAAACATATCTAAAGCACATTTTGAATACTTGATATTCGGATACCTTACATTTTACACGTTGGTTTTTGTATATTAGGAAACTGTGCAAATTACATATTGGCATAACTTACACCTTTGCATAATGGTTATTGGTGTGGCTTGTGCCATTGGTCCAAGTGTGAACATGTCCCTAATGATATAGCCCAATTGTGAAAACATTATTTTAAAACTTTAACAAATTTCTCATCATCAAAATCATTCCAAATTCAATATTTTCCCCACCTTAGGTTTAAAAATTTATGAAATTACCTCCAAGAAATCCCATTCATCATAGGCTTTCAAATCCTACCAAAAAGCATGCCCCTAATTTTTTAAGTTTTTATTTGATTGAATTTAATTATACAAATTGTTCAATATTCAATAATTCTTGCACCATAGTTCTAAACAATAGGAAACAACCTTGGTGCACCTCTATTCATCAAGGGCTTTCCAATGGTAGCAAAAGGGTGGCAAGGGTTTAGGGTTTAGGGTTTAGGGTTTTAGGTATTGAAGAAGGTTTATTTTATTTGAGATTGGGCTAATTGGATGGGTTTCAATGGGACCTTTTTGAAATATGATTGGAGACCAAATAATCTTAAGCTTGTCCTTGTCCAAAGAATTGTATTATTTTATTACATTGTGTTTACATTTGAAATGCTTGTATTTAGGTAAAACTTTAGATTTAATCTTGGCAATTGTCCATTATATATATAGATATATATAATTATTTTTTAAAATATATTTTTTCTTAAGTTATTTTGTAATACATAGTGCATTTTTAAGCTTTTGATACTTCTTTAATTTCACTAAACCCTACATTTTACCACATAATTAAACCTCTTTCTTTTGTTCACCATGTTTTTTAATAGCTCAATGATTCCATTGAAATTTTTAAATTTTTATAAAAAATCTATTTAACATTTTCCATTGATCAAACTCCAATACCTTCCCCTATCCTATCAACCCTCCTACTTCCAACACACACACAATTAGGTAAACCCTAAACCTATGTGAGTTGGTTAGTACCATAGGTTAATTGGGGGTTTGAGTTACCAAGGTTCCCTTATCCTATCAACCCTCCTACTTCCAACACACACACAACTAGGTAAACCCTAAACCTATGTGAGTTGGTTAGTACCATAGGTTAATAAGTAAGTAATATAAGTGGTTTCTACCTAGGTAGGTACGTACTTAAGGGCTCTTGGTGACTACTAGGTGGGTAGATGTATGTGGATGGTTAAGTGTGCAGGGGATCGAGAATCAAAGAACCATGGGTTTTGGTTATTCCGAGGGCATCAAAGAACTGGTAAAGAACCGGAGGTTCTATAGACAATAACATTATTTGGTTTTGTCGAGAGCCGCAGTAGCGAACTGTAAAAACCGCCTTGATAACCGGTGAGTGTTTGATGGGAATTTTAATACCCGCCCAACACTGCTAGTACCTACCCAGGAAACCACCACCGGGTGTCTTGCCCGGTTATCCACCTACCTACATTGTAATACCCTGTATTGGATTCCTAATACCCTGAACTGTATTCCTTTGACCACGATACGTACCGCATACACCGTATGAAAAGAAGAAATACGCACCCAGATACGTGAAGAAGCAAGATAATACGAAGAACCGCACAAATAACCGGAGGGGTTTGATGTAAGTTTTTAATACCCGCCCTGCAATGGTAGTAACCATCGAGTGTCCTACCTAGTTACCTAACTGTATTGTAATACGGTATTCGTTTAATGGATACATACCACGTACGCCGTATGAAAGGAAAAAAAAACGAAGCCGCATACACGAGGAAGCAGGATAAGACGAAGAAACGGACTCGCGAGAGAAGAGAAAGAGAGAGGGTTTCGTGCGTCGTTCCGGTGAATTTGTTTTTGTTGCAGAGAAGATAGTTGTGTGGCAGTGGAGCGATTGAGTGAGTGAGTGAGTGAGTGAGGTTGTCTTGTGGTACAGGAAGAAACGGCGGAGAAAATGAGTGCGGAGAAGGTGAGGGCGTCGCATTTGTTGGTGAAGCACGAGGGTTCCAGGAGGCCGGCGTCTTGGAAGGATCCGGAAGGGAAGGTGATACGACGGACCTCCCGGAATGATGCCGTTGCCAAGTTGAAGGCGTTCAGGGCCGATGTGCTGAGCGGCAGGGCGCAACTGGCGGATTTGGCGGCTGTGCACTCTGATTGCAACTCGGCTAAGCGGGGTGGCGATCTTGGTTCGTCTCGCTCTGGATATGCTTTGTTTTTCGTGGTGGTTTTGTTTTTTTTTGTTTCTTTTGCAGGTTGAAAGAGGGTTGGGGGATTGAAGGATAGGTTTCATAGATAATTATTTTTGGATTGCTGTAGATTTGAGGATGCTTTTAGGTTGTTAGGTGCAAGAGAGGTTTGAGAAGGAAAAAATAGCCGTTTCATTATGAGATGCATGTTTGTATGTCCGCTGATGGTAACTTTGTTAGAGGAAGTATGTTGTATGTATCAAATGAGTACATGATCGAGAGAGAGAGAGAGAGAACAGTTTAGGGATACTCCTTTGCAGTTCTGTGTTGTAAATGCTTATTAAGATAGAGCAACATGTGGATTGACTGTGAACTCATAATTGGTTTTAAAATGGTAAAAAACCTGGCGCCATTTTTTGTTGTTTGATGCTGGTTTCAAATCTGACATTTCATTTCTGGATGGAGAATATTATGGCACTGCCTGCATCAAAGTTCCCGAAATTTTTACAGAACACAGATGATGGACATCAAAGAGGCATTGTAACATGGGAGCCCATGGTATCAAGTTATGCAGGTTCCTTAAAAGTCTTGTGAAGTATTGGTAACTGGGAGGTATTCTGTTCTGGACAATTTTTTCATGTTGTCTAGGAAGGTATCCATTCTATCATTTCTAAAAGTCTGCAGTGCGGGAAAGGAACACCCAAGTATGAACTAGCATGAACCTCTGTGGTGCTTTCTGATATCCGCCTTGGGCTTCCCATCATCTTGCTGGGACTGACTTGTTTTGTGGGCATGATATCTGGAAGTTTTGTGTTTTCTTGTTAACTTCTGAAGAAGGGAATTGAATCAAAGAGCAGCCAAAACCTTAAGTAAAGACGAGTCTGGAAGACAGCCAGACTGCCAGTTTGTCTGAAACAAGCAAAATGTTGGCTTGGGGATTGCAAGATAACTCTTTACACTGTTGGTTTCTTGCTTGTTATGGGAAACCATCCTTTCATATAGTGGAAGATTTTCTTGTTTAGATGGTTGCCCAGTCCATCCTTTGATTGTTGTCAAAGGAGGCCTTCACACAAGGTCACCCAAATGGTTTTGAATGGTAAAGGTGGAACTTTTTAGTGTTGGTCACCGAATATTTATCCAGTAGGGTTTCTCTTCAAGGTTCAGCTTGCTCTTCTGGTGCATCCTTGCCATTATTGTTCTCCTATGGCAGAAACTGTTTCTCATTCTTCTTAGATCCTTTCAACATCTTTAGTGGCATATAGAATATTTCTGCTATTGTGCTATTCTGGTGCACTTATGCCAATTTTGTCCTTGTATGGCTGGGATCTAAAACTTTTTTGAACTATAGGTGGTGTCAAGGTCTGTTACTTGCAGATATGGTAATGCACATGTCCTTGAACAAGTTTTCAACATTGCTAGAGTCCCTACCAGCAAAAAGAAAATGAACCCATGGCAATCCTGCAGACCTGTGATGGCACATATAAAGTATATAGTTAGGACAGTAGAGTGGTCATGCTGTTTTAGTCTATTCTTATCACGATGTTGTGACCATCTTTTGTATAGGAAGATTGCATGTAGGTAGTCCCAATTCATCAAAAGACAAAGTCGTTTGAAAGCTGCCTTATTAACTGTAGATGTGCCATTGTCTATATATGACACTAGGAATTTTCTTGTATCTGGATGATTTTCAGCCAGTTTCTCCATTGACAGGTTCAAGTATGTGTGGGTTTGAGGACCCCATATATGATTTTCACAAGGGAGGCTGGTCAGAGCGGTGTGAGATACCTCTGATAGACAGCTTCCATGTTTTCCAAGCAATGGCCATTCAGTACAGATGTAGCATTAGATGGCACTCCAATCTTCATTTCTATATTATCTCTGACTTTCTTTCTGTTTAAGTACAAACTCTCTTTGTAAGAAATTTTGTTTCTTGATGTGGGATCAGTTCTACTGAAGAACTTGGTAGTTTCCTTTATGTTGAGGATGTTGTGTGGTTACTGATTTGGCAGTTGAAATGGCTGTGAGGTCTGTCCCATACCTTTTCTTTGAAGTTGATTGCTGAGGCTTTGTCTGACTTGGTGCATGTACACAATCAAAGTGAGTTCCAGCTCTGCTGGTGCTGTCCTGCTTCATTATGCTTATTGAAGGTTTGCATATGGTTTACAGCTGTCATATATGCACAGAAGGTTTGTTATAAGGGAACTTCAAAGTTCTTCAGTATGTGATTGGAGTGGGGATATGCAATCAAAATTCTACATCATGGTAGTTAGCAAATGGGTATTCCCTTTATGATGTGCTAGGTACATTAGGCAGATTCTGGCATTGTTCTTTGAGAATCAGACCATCTCACAGTACTGGAGATAATGAACCGAATCCCTTGAGGTCCAGGCAGATTTCATCCAAACTGTTCCTTCCATCTTGTGGCTCTCAGACAGCATCTGATTGATACTCATATGCTGTGTTGGAATGGAACAGGCTGGTTCAGCCGTGGCCAGATGCAAGAGGCTTTTGAGAAGGCAACCTTTGAGCTCAAAGTGGGTGAGCTGAGTGAAGTTGTGGAAACTGACAGTGGGGCCCATATCATTCTGCGAACTGGTTGATCATTGAAGAGGAGGTTTATGGCTCGTGCTTTTCATACAGGAGTTGCAGTCGTCCTTTTATGGAAGTGACATTGCAGAGTGGGAGCCTCTGTGCAGGGATCTGTGGAAGGGGGGTGTGAAGAGAAAAAACTACTAAGTAACAGCCACATTCAGAAGCATTGACAAAGATTTCTGCTGTCCATAGGTCTTAGGAGAGTGTCTTATACTTTCTCAATGTCTCCATGACAGTTTTCATGGCCCCTCTTGGAATATTTACTAGCTTCATTGAAGTGCCTATTGTGGTGAATCATGTTCTTTGAGTTCTTTCTTTAAGACTTTATAAAGGAAGATTTCATGCCAAATGTTTGTAGCATTATGGATAGAACAGTACTTTCTGATGATGTTGATTGCAGCAAGTGAACTCAGCCATGGAGATGTTAACACAAGGACTTTGAGTAAGACTGCATCTATACAACAAATCTGTGGTTTGGAACTGCAGAGACTGTTGTGGTTTCCAAAAGTGATTTTGGAACTCTCTTTCTTTGCATGTAGACTTTTCTTATAAAATTTTATTACTTTGTAGCCCAGCTATTTTGCACCAATACAAACTGGGTGCAGAACAAATGTCGAAACGTTTTTAGACACCTTGCCAAGTGTTTGTTTGTCACTACTGACATTCAATTTTGGTCATGACTAGGATTGTGACATTGAGAATTCTTCTGTAATGTGTGAAAGCGAAGTTGGTGTGTAAGTTTAGAGATCAGCATTTCAGAGACATGGTTGACTTCCACCTGTGCTGAGTTTTAACTTCTCTGGAATTTGAAGAAACTGAGAGGCTTTTATGTGGACATTTACTTCATGTTGCAGTTCCTTACAAGTTTTGATCATCCATGGTTTGGGAGAGTCGAGGAGGCCTCAACCAATACCCTCTTTGTGGGCCGTTCTATGCTCACTTGGTTATACAGGGACAAGCTATGATGAATTGAGGCTTACATCACATGCTAGTTGCTGCTTCAGTGAGGCCCAACTTGTTTTTTTATTTGCTCATCTCTTGGGTTCTAACCAGCATCATAATTCAGAGTTCTATGTTGCATTAAAATGTGACTGAGTGGATTACTATGCTGTACACCCACAGTCAGAATCTGATAAAATTGTGGGGGTGGGGGTGTAGTCACAGTGCTTGACACTGCTGTTCATGATTAAGGTGACCATCTGACGCTTTGTGAGCAACATGCATGAAGGTATGAATGACTGCACTCAATTGTTGAGTTACCTTAATACTGTTAAGTGTTGTTGTGGAGTATGCTGGGGAAGTTCCATAGATATGTTTTGGGAATGTACCCTCTTGAAAGTTAGGAACCTTGGATCATTGTTTTGGCATTGGACTTAATGTGATTTGATTTCGTAGTGATTCAGGTGCAAATGATATAGACTCAACTTCATGAAACTGAAAATCACGAAAATTTAATTGGAATCCACATTATGAGAAAGGTTGCAAATGAATTGAGTTATGTACAAATCCATTGATGTTGAGATTGGGGATTGTATATCATTGTGCGACTATGGCTAGCTCTTTGCTCACTTCTAAGATTCTAATTTCTGGATTTTTTTTATGTGCAAATATGGAATTTGTTGTGGAAACTACCACCTCTTATAACTACATGAACATAACCCTAATTTGGACACATTGGGTTGGTAAATAATAGAGAAAATCCAAATCTGCATAATTGGTTTTTGGTGAAACCTGGTTTGGTATGAAACTTGTGATAAGAAAGTTGAATTTATATGATGTCATGACAAAGATGTGAACATTCTTTAACCCCTAGGCATTTGATAAGCCAGAGTTGGCTTCTTTTGGGAATTTTTAGTGGTTTTATGTGATGGAAATTTAAGTTTTTTTTTTTTTTTTCATTTGATTTGATTGCAAGGGATTTTCCAAGAGCATTTAGATGGTTTGTTGATTAGGCATTGTCAATTGGATTTGGGTTAAGTTTCAATCAAATTGGTGCATGCATTGAGCTTTCATAGTGGTGAACCCAATTGTGTACACTAAGGAGTGCACCCGTACTCAATTACACCTTAGTGACAAGGGGCTAACTATAGAAAGCCATTCATGAGCTTAAAGTGTTTGTTTGTTAGTTAGGACTTAACCCCACAAGGGGAGCAACTATTGCATCTATGTTGGAGCATTACTTTAAATGGTAGCATTCACACTTGGGAAATTCAAGTGAAATTATGATTGTATTCACATTGACAAGTTTTTGTTAGATGGTTAAGGTTAGTTTGGATATTTGGAGGGAATAGTGGTAGTGGACTTTTTTTGCCCTTGTGTTGTTGTGTGTTTAGTAGGTTTTTCTTGTTCAAACCCACTTATTACTCTATTCATGAAGAGTTTTCCCCTTGACTTCCACTAAAATCAAGTTGTACATAACTTGCAAGGCTTCATGGAGAGTTACTCAAACTCTAAGATGGTGCATGTGTTGCTTTCAATTATTCTTTCATTGTTGGAGTGTCCCCAACTTCCTTATTCTTCCAAGTTCCTAAGTTCCCATACACCTAACACTTTTCATAAGACCTCTCAATAGATCATTCATTAAGCAATAATTACATTACGACAAAATTTGTGACATGAACTAACAAAATGTAACTTTTTTAATACATGGCAAGGGTAAATCCTATGCCAATAATAAAGGATCATTTGTCAAACATTTATAAATAAAATTGCAATCACACCTAATGGTAAGTAGTTCATAATTCAATGTTACGAGAAGAATTTTAAAATTTTTTTTGGTTATTTCAAAACAAGAATGTTAACTATAACTAACACCAAATCTTAGGTGTAATCTTACATGGCACACAATGTTTTAAACTAACGATAAGTAAAATTTGTTTTGTGACGACTTTGTCCCATTTTGTAGAAAAAGGGCCTGTAACATGGTCAAAGGTTCTTTTGAAAAAAATTCAAAATTTTCTAGGAAGAAAGTTATGAAATCGTCCAAAATTTGACAAATTTAAAAAAAATCTAGTTTTCTTGTTAAAAAGTCATTAGATTTAAATAGTAGTTTCTTGCAAGTCACCAAAATATAGCAAGATTCCTGATTTTTAAAATTAATTTTTTTTTTTATATTCAAATTTAGCTAAATCCTCTTGTGATGGATCACAGGTTTGAATGCAACATCCAAAAATTGAAAAAAAGACCATTGATGATAAGTATGTGTTAACTTAGTTTCAAATCTCCAAAAATAGAAGATTTTGAAAACTAACAATGTTATGTAGTAGCCCAAAAAAAGGCACCTTAAATCAATATAATATAACAAACAAATTTGCCTCCTTATTTTCCCTCCATGTTTGTTCCATTCATTCATCTTCCCCTTCCCTACCGTTGTCCTTTGGCTTCTACCATCAAAAACTTGTTTTGCTCAAAAAAAAATAAAAATGAAAAACCTATTTTTCAAGATTGTTACAAGATTACTACCAACAACAAAAGGCTTTCCTTTTGTCCATGCAAATTGTGAACATTTTCATGTCTTTATGCATGTTAAGATGCAAGCTTTGGTCAATTCATGAGGGAAAAAAATATGCTATGTGAAACACAAGAAAAAAATATTTGTGAAATCATGTGAAGTTATGAAATTTTCGTAGAGATATTATGGACTTGTAATCAAAGTAAGAAACAAGAGGCAATAACAACTAGGAGAATAAAACTCTAGAACAACTATTTATGAAATCATGTTAAGTTATGAAATTTTTGTAAAAGCGTTATGGACTCATCACCAAAGTAAGAAATAAGAGGCCACAATGACTAGGAGAATAAAATTATCAAACATGGCCAAGTTTTTTCCACACATGGGCTATGTACAACTAGTTAAACAAAACCAAATAAATGAATCTATTCCACACTTTCAATCCCTTCCCCTTCTCACAAACATTCCATTGTGGCATGAAAATAAGGTGAAGTGAAAATTGCTTTGATAACTAGATTTGTTTTTTTAGGTGTGAAGGGGGATGAATTAAGGCCTTCAAGTAAATACATCTACTTTGGCAAAAAGGCTAGAAATGATTTAGGCACCCAACATTCTAGCATTAGGCTTCTAGCATTACGCATTGCACTCCTCTTGGGAAGGTGAAGTCAATTGTGATCTAGGTGATGTGAATGGTTTTGTATTGTTTGTCTTTTTGTAAGGCTAAATTGTAGGTGTGGTTTTTGGAATTAGAGGAGGCTTGTTGAAAATTGAACTATTGTTTGAAAGAGTTGTAAAACTTTTGGCAATGTATGGTCCTTGTTTCACAATAAGGAATGGAGTTGACGGGTGTTGGGTTGTCCATTTTTTTTTTGTTTCAATATTCTAGCTTATGTTTATGTTTCTTCTTATGGCGAAAATATTAGAGTTGATATGGTGTCATAAGTTGGTGTTGATCTTGATTGGTTATGTGGTGAATACCTTGGTGAGCCAAGGAAAAATGGTGAGAGGAGAAGAGAAGCATGGTTGTTGTTGAAAAGGAGTAGGCATTGAGCTAAATTTTTTGTGTTGATTTGTATGGGCTTTGTGATTTTAGTGTTGTGGGTGGTAGTTTTGCAAACTATCTTTAGACTTCCATTGAGTCTTTTTTATGAAACCTTTGTATGCATACTATGTAATAAAGTGGAAGGATGTTGAAAGATGATGACGAAATTAGGTTTCACATGTTCTTGTGAGGAGATTGGCAAGTTAGGAATTCAAGGAAAATCCATTACTAAGTGAAATGACATTAGGATTATTATGGTCATGGGAAGTCTAGGGAACTTTCAATGTTTGATATATGGTATCTTAGAAATGGAGTCTATATAAAGATTGACTTTGTTATTTTTGTCAAGTAACCTTGTGGGATTTGATGTTGGGTAGGTGTTAGGTTATTAGAGTTAAGGGTTATTATATGTTGGGTAGGTGTTAGGTTATTAGAGTTAAGGGTTATTATATGTTGGGTATGTGTTAGGTTATTAGAGTTTAAGGTTATTATATGTTGAGTAGGTGTTATGTTATTAGAGTTTAAGGTTATTATATGTTGGGTAGGTGTTAGGTTATTAGAATTTAAGGTTATCCTATGTTGGGTATGTGTTAGGTTATAGGAGTTTAGGGTTATCACATGTTGGGTATGTGTTAGGTTACTTGAGTTTAGGGTTATTATATGTTGGGTAGGCATTAGGTTAGGACTTCAACATCAAGTTTGGATTGCAACATAAGACCTAATGTGAGGAGTGAGCTCACAGTTATGAGTAGGCTCTACTCCAGGGTTAGGCAGGTATTTCATTTTATAGATAACCGCCAATTCCATATTTTCCAATTTTTCGAATCTGAGAACTGTAGATTCCAGGTTTTTGGAAAAGAAAAAACCCATAACCGCTGGTTCCGGTTATTTAGAAAAAATAACCTCAATGACCCGCCGGTTTGCATGAAAGAACTGGAAAAGAGCCAGTGGTTTTGGACCCCTTTTTTTCCCCCTCAAAATTTTGAGAACCATGGTTATTTAGATGGCCAAGGGGTAAGTTTGTTTGAACCTTAAAGAACCTTCCTGATACCCGGAGGGGCTTTGGTTGCAGTGCGATGCCAGGAATAAGATTTTTCAGCTTGTGGCAATTAGGGTTAGGGTTAGGAGCTCTATCTTCGCAGCGGCGCCTCCTTCAAGATCTAATGAAAACCCTCGAGGGCCCTCGTTTCCGCGGCTTTATGTAAAGATAAAGACGGCAGTGATTCTTCAGAGTTTCTCTGTGGTTTGTTTGATTTATTCACTACCGTTGAATTTTTTTGCCTTTCTACGCAGTTCTTATGACTTCAAATGACGGATGTTCCTGCCGATGCTTTGTCCTGTGGGTGTGGAGTCTGGTAATCGGAAGAACCTATGGGAACACTGACTGATGATCTTGGTCTTATGTAGGGAAGGATTCCTAAAGGATTTGTATCTGTACGTTACGGTAGTAAGAAGCAACTTGAGTTGCTTGAATTTGTGAGCAAGGATGTTGTGAGGATGTTTGTCGTTTTTTCTGAGTCTGGTGTTTTCGTTAGGAATGTTTTCCATATTGCTGCGCTCTACAAGCTTGAGGATTGCTTCGTACTTTGCTGGCTTTTGCCAGCTTGCAAGTCTTTGCGTGCCATGACTCCCAATGATTACACAAGAATGATTTCAGCCTTGTCTGACATACATATCGTGAGAGAGATACGTTTTGACTACGGATGAGGGAGCCATGTTCGTTTGTCTCCGTAGGTTTCTTTCTTTGCAACTAAAGGTAGACATACGTATCCAAGAACAGATATCTAGAGCTTGATGTTGGGATCTGGTGCAAAAGCAGGTCGATTTGGAGCTTAATGTTTTGCTTCCGTTGATTGGCCAGCCCGATGATTACTGGCAATTCGAAAAAAGTAGTGGTCTGATTCTCCATGCTGACCCCTAGTTTGCTGCTGAGGGCTTCCATTCTATTTACCATCTGCGGTCTTGTAGAATGTGCGAATAGGTTGCATGTCTTCCCTACCGAGTCGCCGGCAACAAGATCGTTGGCTACATTCATGAGTTGCACATGGTAATCAGTCTTCTGTAGTGTTCAACCTCTGACCCTTTTGTAATGAGAGCAACAAATGCTCTCTTGGTACTGAGAAGCTGGTTGAGAGCAGCTTCAACTGAATCTGGGCATGATGGAGATGTTACACCTTCAATCCAGAAACGGCTGACGATGAGGTGATCACCAGAATTACTTATCAAGAGCTCTCAGCTCAGATGATCATCAACAAGAGCTGTTCTATACAGAACTTTAGCTCTGTTTCAGATAAGCTCTAGAATTTGTGTCTTCGATTGCAGATTTTCTCGTATTTCAGTACCGAACCTGCACATGCTGCACACCATTCCTTCCACCTTTTCATAGCAAAACCAGGAACAATATAAACAAGTTCAGGTTCGAAGGACGTAAAACTGCAAACACTTGTACTGCTGTGGGTGTGCTCATTTCACAAAGAGTGATTGCAATAGGTTTGGTGTGTTTAATCATGTGAAACTTTGCACATAAGTTGAATGCAATAAGATAAGTTAATTGCATTGCTTAACAAAACACAGCATGGGTCGAGGACAGACCTTGTCAAAGCTGAGAATTAGGAGTGGGCAAGTATTTGCAAGCACTTGGATTGAAAGTGAGAAACATATAAATTCCATAACTCTGTTGAATTGTACCATCAGTGTGGCCGGAGTAACCCAGTCCCCATGACTGCACCAGTTCTGTTTGGGATGAACTGAAGTTCATCCCAATTATTGGATCTGCTGCAAGCATTGAGGTTGGGTCATTTTTTTTTCCCTTCACTTACTTCAAGGCTACCAATAAAAAAAATCTATTTGACTGTGCAAAAATTTCAAACCCTAAGTACCTACCTCTGCACCATCAAAAACTCTAAACCTCATTGTCACTCAAGAGTAGAAGTGGTGTTGCAGAAAAAGATGATGTTGCAAAGGTGGTGTTGAAGTGATGTTGTAGAAGATGGTGCTGTAGAAGCAGTGTTGAAGTGTTGCTACAAAAGACAATGTTGTAAAGGTGGTGTTGAAGTAATGTTACAAAAGATGATGTTGCAGACACGACGTTGAAACAATGTTGAAGAAGCGGTGTTGCAGAAAACATTGTTGAAATGGTGTTGTAGAAAACGCTCCTCCAAAAGATAATCATTGCATTTGGGGCAAGTGTACATTAACCTTTTTTTTTCCTTTGTTTTTATTTCACTCTTGTTCCCTTGCAAATAAGATGATTATGAGTGTTGCATTTGTTTTCATCTTTTGCTATCCTTACGAGATTATGGCAAAAGATGATGACGAATGTAACATTTGTTGTCATCTTTTACTTTTCTTATGAAACCAGGGTAGCAAACAACAATGAACACACCTCGTCCTTGTCTTCTGTTTTGTTTTTCTTACATTGCAAAAGACAATGACGAGCCTCCCCATTCATTGTCATCTTTTGCAATTCAAAATAAAAGATAAAAAATAAAATAGAAACCCAAAAGAGGACAACGAATGTCCCACCTCATCATCGTCTTTTAGTTTTTTCTTCTTCACTTGTAGAACACGACAATGAGCCAAGAGGCTTGTCGTTGTTTTTTTAATTTTCTTCCCTCATTTATAGAAGATGATGACGAATTGGGATCTTGGCTTGTCATCATCCTTGAGTTTTTTTCTTCAATTGCAAAAAACGACGAGCTGCTTGACTCATCGTCACCTTTTAGTGTTTTTTTCTTTAATTGCAAAAAACAACGACGAGTCGAAGTCCCAATTAGTCATTATCCTTGATTTTATTTTTTTTGCATTTTTTTCAATTATAAAAGACGACGATGAGCCTCCCTGCTCATCGTCATCTCTTGGTTTTATTCCTTAGTTGTCAATGACAACAACAAGCTGGGATCCCAACTCCTCTTCGTCCTTGATTTTTTTTCAATTGTAGAAAATGACAACAAGTGAAGATCCCGACTCGTCATCGTTTCTTGGTTTTTTCCTCAAGTGCAAAAGACAACGATGAGCCAAATCCCAGCTCGTCATTATTTTTGGTTATTTTGTTTCAGTTGCAGAAAATGACAATGAGTTGGGAGGCTCGTCGTCATTTTCTGCATTTTTTTCTTCAGGTGCAGAAGATGACAACGAGCCGTAAGGCTCATTGTCATCTCTTGATATATTTTTCCTCATGTGTAGAAAACAATGATGTCAAGTTGAGATCCTGGCTCATTGTCGTCAATTAACACAATTTTGAAATTGACCCATTCCTAAACTTTGCATGTCGGATTCAAAATTGTTGCAATTGGAAACAAAGATTTGGAGCACAAGGACTCTTGAGAGTCCTTTAATTTTATTTTCTTTCTCTATTCTTCTTTAGAAAAGAAATTTCATTCATGCCCTAACTTTCTCTACAAGTTTTTCTAGCGCCAATGACTTCTCATTCTCTATAGTATAAGATGTTCCCTTATTCATGGAGGTCACTCAAAGCTTTCTTTATCAATCTATTAAGCTATTGCAAGCACCCAACATTATAACCACAACAATTTGCATTTATTTGGTTTTTTTCAGTTGTTGAAAAATGCAGGGAGATAATGTTTCTTGGTTTTTTTCCTCAAGTGCAGAAAATGACAACGAGCCTCCTGGTTCATCGTCATTTTTTTATTTTTTCTTAGGTGTAGCAAATGACAGTGAACCTCCCTAGCTCGTTGTCATCTCTTTGTAATTTTTTTCAGGTGTAGCAAATGATGGTAAGCATCCCTAGCTTATGTCATCTCTTTGTTTTTTTTCTTAGGTGTAGCAGATAACGGCGAACCTCCTTAATTCGTCGTCATCTCTTTGTAATTTTTCTTAGGTGTAGCAAATGACGACGAGCCTCCTTGGCTTGTCATCATTTTTATTTTTATTTTTTTCAAGTGTAGCAGATGATGGTGAACCTCCCTAGCTCGTCATCATCTTTTTGTTTTTTTCTCAGGTGTAGCATATGATGGCGAGCCGGGAAGCTCCTTGTCATTTCTTGGTTTTTTTCCTCAAATGCAAAAGATGACGACAAGTTGGGAAGCTCTTGGCTCGTTGTCATCTCTTGGGTTTTTTTTCAAGTGCAGAAAATGGCTTGTCGTCGTCTCTTGATTTTTTTCCTCAAGTGCAAAAGATGACAAAGAAGAGCTAGGATTTAGGCTCATCGTCATCTTTTGCTATTTTTTAAAGTTGTTATACACTAAGGCACCACGTGTCATGCCCAAGATTTAATGGAATTATTAATAAATTTCAATTATAAAAATTAATTTATATTGGATTCATGTAAATAATTAGTCAATATAACCAAATAATTATTTTTAAAATAAATTTGATAATATAAATTTATTATTTTAATATTAATTCAATTCAATTATAATGAAAATATAGTTACAACAATTAAATTTTATAATTATACTATATTAATTAATTTTAATCAAAAATAAAACTTCTAAGGTATAGGGCTTTTAAGCCTTTAAATATAATGAACAATCTTTATTATTATTGATATTGGGAACATTTAAATTTGCAATTCTTCTTGTTTCAAGTTGTTTTTGTATAAAAAAGTTGCAGCAAGTTGGAAAAAGTAAGTTACTATCATTTTTTATATGTTGTTTGTAATTGTTTATTTAAGGGAGCTTGAAGTTCTTAGGTAGTGGTGGCAATCGTTATTGTTGGGGATATTCAAGCTTTTGTTTTTCTCTTTTGGATTAATTGTTGCTTAAGGATTTGAGTGTTTTTGTTGTAAGATGGCACGTCTCTGGAAGAAACTTAAACACTAAGGAAAGGTGACTGCCGATAATCAACAAGTGAATGTTGTAACAAATGAAGAGGAAATTGAAATGAAACAAAAAATTATCGTCTATACTCCTACTTTTGAAGGTAAACCTTAATCCCACTCCTATTCTTGAAAGTAAATTTGTTGTGATGGATAATAAGTTTCACATGATAAGGTTTAAAAGAGTGTAATGCAACACATTACAAATAAAAAATCCCAATCCAAACCCTAAACCCCATCTTCATTCTCTATTTGAAAATGGGGATGGGGTATTTTTTTGCCCAAATTTTTCCAAGCAATATCCTCATTGTTTGAAGGTTTTAATTGTTAGTTTATTTGTAATGGCCTCCCTGTATTTAGTGTTTATTTGCTAATTTGTAACACCTTCATATTTTTAAAGTTCTTTTGTTAATTTATTTGCAATACCTTCATATTATGTAGGGTTTTTCTTGTTGGTCTATTTGCCATACCTTCATATTTTGTAAGTTTTTATTATTAGCTTGTTTGCAATACTTTCATCATTCTTAAAGATTATTTTCTAGTTTGATTTTGAATGTTGTTCTTATAGGGGTTCCAGTGGCTTCACATGAAAGTGATTTAGTGGAAATACCACCAAATCATGCAATGGAAGATGCAGATTGGGTGCACGAAGGGTCAAGGTGGAAGTGCAAGATCAATGGATGCATCGACACTTATGCGGCTAAATGGCTACTTCATCAACATTTGAACAACAAATATGGGTTTCACATGGAGGTAGGCAAATTTGGTCATCCTTCTATTCATGTTGGGGAACTAAGGCAATAAAATCACCATGCTATGAACACTCAAATTTTGAGCAACCCACATGCAAGGCAAAAGCAGAATGAAAATAAGGCTCTTGATAGAATGAAAAAGAAAGCAAAATTAGAATGGGATGAACTCCAAGCTGAAGCACAACAAATGGAATAGGTTAAATGGCCTTTGTTGGTACGTTTAGCCTCCGAGATCTTGTTGGGCATCATTGGGATTCTGGCATGGGGGTGGGGTTCATCCCACAAAGTGCATGGGTGTGCCTTGAAAAGGACGAAAACCTTGTTGAGCCAATTTGGGCAAGCATAGTTGCTTATGCAAAGCATTTGAAAGTTGCATGGGGTGCTCGAAATTGGACAACGGAATCCAATAAACGCAACCGAGTCAAAAAAATGGATGTAATATCCAAGTATCACGATTTTGAAATCATTCATGGGCGGTATATTTCCATACTTATATCTATATATATTTTAAAACATTGTTTGCATCTTAACATTGGAATGTAATTTTTTTTTGTTTTCTTGTGTTAGGCTTGGGGGCACAACAAAGGAGGCTTTTGTTGCAAATGCAATTTAACTTGCACTTGAACATTGTCAACTATTTACTCATCACCATGCAGCAAAATTTGTAAAAGTTGCAACAAAGTATTGCACTAGTATGGGCATTCCTTCTAGTTCATCAACCTTGGAGGAATAATTATAGATATAGCTTTAGTGCACATATGCACAATTTTGTATCAAGCCACTGTAGATTAACTTAGATGATATTTTTTGTCACCATCCCTTTTGTAATGTGGTTATTTGAACATTTTTGTATGAATCCACTTGTTTAATTTTGACCTTTAATTTTGGGATTTATAGATTTTGGGTTAATCTTATGCCATGTTGCACAATACCCCCATCCATTATGAATGGATTGCATTTACTATAAACTAAATGAACAATACCTTCATATAATAGGGTTAGCACATTTTGTGGCCATGCTAGAGCATTTAAACAATACCTTCATTATCCTTATCATAAAATATTCGCACAATAACCTTAATGAAAAAATGTAATTTATTATTTTTATATAATTAAATTGTCCATTTTCATGAAAAGACCCTTTGGTGCATAAATTGATTTGTCTATGTAGGTATTACAAACTTTTGATTTTCTCTTGTTTATGGTTAGGTTCTCCATAAAACGTTTCAAATTGCAATACTCACATATCAACCAATTCATGTTCATGTTCCATCACCCTAATCTAAACTTTTGCCTAATATATGTTTCAAATAAATAAGGGGGACATTGGGTTTAGGGAAATTAAGCCCACCTTTTTGTCATTAATTGTTTTAAGGTAACCTTTTTCCTAAACATTTATATTATTTTCATACAATATTTTAAAAGTGAATTTATGTATTCACATACACACATATATTTAACAAGGTTCCTATTTTTCTTTTCTTTTTCATTAAAGGAAAGGAAAATGAAGGTGATTCCATGACAAAGGTATGAATGATAAAAAAAAACTTCCCACTAGTTGGGGTCCCCCCCCCAAATTAAGTCTAAAACATAAGTTGATAATTTGTACATAATTTAGGGCTATGCAAAAATAATTCCAAAATTAGGTTTAACACTTAGTTTTTAAAAAATTGTTAAATTCCACCCTTGAAGTTATGCAACTAATTCTTTTTGTGTTTATTTAATTTATGGTCAATGTAAGGATTTTTTGTTACATATAAAGGTTTTAATTCAACATTTTAAAGTTCATTATATAGGTTTGTTTAATTTTTCAAATTAAAACCTATGCATCCATTAAGTTGTAATGTCTACATGATGAGGGTTAAAGTTTTCAATTTGTAATACCGTACCCTATCACTCTATGTTAAATCCCAAAATGCAATACCTAGGTAAATCTATGTTACGTAACCCCCCTCGATTTCATAATGCAAAAATCTATTCCCTCATCATCTAAGGTTATGTAAAATCATCTTGTTTACCAAATGCAATACTTGCATTTAGTGTATAAAAACAATAGGATGTATCCAAAAAATACCTACTTTTAAGAAATTAACCAATTATCAATACCTTCATCTTTAGGTGTAAACATTAACTGTGGGCATGTCCTAATTTTTCCAAACTTTAATTTGCAATACCTACATCTTTTGTAGTGAGTGTTAAGGTGATCATTAAGGTAATTTTGCCTTTATTACTATAATGTAATATTACCAATCTACATAGTAAGCTTATCATTATACCTACATAAAGCTATATTGTGTACCTCACCAAAAGCCCCTTTTTGGTTAATAAAAATTTATTATGCAGGTATTGCAAAAATTTAGTCCCTCATCATTTAGGTTATTTAGGGGGATCTTGTCCACCAAATGCAATACCTACACCCTTTATATGATGTTTGAGTGAAATATTCTTGTTTGGGAGTTTTAGAATATATGTGTTATATAACCTTAATAATGTAACTTTAACTTTCAAACCTTATATGTTCACTGATATAAAAATCAACGCATTAACACATAAATAACCTTTCTTTGACACAATTGTAATATGATGCATATTTTAGTAATGGAAAATTAAAATGAAGGATAGGTATAAACAAATTTTTGTTTTTCTTATTCATGAGCCCTCTTCTTACGGATATTTCCATGTTTTAACATCGTGTCATGCCAATCCTTCATCTGGTGCAATGAATTACCAAGTCCATCATTAATGCAATGAAATACCATGTTGGGATGCATGACTTCATTCACCTTGGAAAGGTGAATACCTCGTACATTTGTTGCAATAACACGCAACAATGATGTGGTGTGGTCTATTAGTTGAACCCTACCTTCTTTGACTTCATTGATGATTTTTTGCATTATGTCACCTATTTGAGCAAACGTTTTTTCCATGGGGGTGGATGAACTTGAAGGTTGGTTATGATTTTATTTATTTTTCCACATTGGGGGAGGTATCATCCAATCTCATAATCTCACACATATCAACAACCCATGGTTTTTCAAAATGATCTTCATCGACCTCTTCATCATCAGATTCATTGTCATAAATGTGCAAATAGGTAAGGTCAATAAACATGGCAACAAAACCTCCACGATCAGATCCATACTATGTCCCACAATATTGAATGATATATTTTTTAATGAAATCAGTACATGTAAGAAAAATGGCAACTTGATGTTTATAGAAATTTCCACGCAATGCCCATTCACATATGCAATAAGCATACTTGGTGAAAGGAAGTGGGACCTTATATGTCATATTCGGATGTTGTTCGATTCATACCATCCATGCATGGCCATTTTTGTTCGAATCATCTATCCCATGGGTGGCATTGGTGTGAGGGATCAATGTGGCCTTCTAAATGTTTGTTTTTACAATGCGTTCCATAACCTTATTTTTAATGAACCTATGTTTTTTCATTTCAACAATGTGCATGTAGTGGTTTGCAACTATTGTCTTGAGTCTCCACATTAACCAATCAATTTGTCAACCTCAAAACCCTCTTATTTCCAAAGAAAACCAATATTTCAATGCCCCATGGGAAGACTCAATTGATCTTTGTGTGTCTTGGTTTGAATGTGGCACTCATCGAAACCCCACCATCCACAAATCTACAACAAGATATAATGTGCATCCATAAATTGTCGTGCATGTATTGCATTTCCTTCTACCATATATAATGTGAATTAGGGTCATAATGTGCATATTGTATTTTTTCCCCATAAACAATGTACATTTTAAAATTATCATGTAAGTATTGCATTTAAGGCTCCCACATATAATGTGGATTAAGGTCATAATGTGAATATTGCACTTTGCCTCCACATACAATGTGCATCTTTAAATTATCATGCAAGTATTACATATAGTGCTCCCACATAAAGTGTGGATTAAGGTCTTAATGTGGGTATTGCATTTTATGCCCACATGGGATTGCCAAATCCACCATTGGTGTTTTTACCTTAATTCAAAGAGAATACTTTGGGATATGCACAACATGGTGCAACAACGATAATGGATTGAGAGTTAATTCACATACCAACTTGGAAATAATAGGTCCAAAAATATCGAATCCATAAATCACCGAATAAATGTTGGGTGAAGCTTTCAATGATCTTGTTTCTCCCACAAGTCATGAAAGCTTAAATGCTTTCACTTGGTTCAATGGGCATGTACATGATGATGTGAAGGTCATCTAATATTACACGTTATATTTCATTGTCTTTATTTTTTTCCATCGAACGTAAACACCAAGCCTTTAAGATGTGCCACATGCAAAGGTAAATGGGCACTTGATGATCGCCCCACACAATTTTAATAATGCATAAGATACCAATTTATTATCATTTCGACTAATAACATTATTTACAATGGAGAATGTGGGATGAAATTTTGAAATGGCTTCATGTACATAAAAGCTCAAAAAAAGGTAAAATGAAAATAAAATTCACCGCAATGTTCATAATTCTTGTGGAACATCATCAGCGATGAAACATGAAGGTTTCCATTTAAGGTTCTTCCTTAGAAGCTTTGTTTTCAAAGGAGTTAGCCATTCCACTAATTAATCGCATGTTTAGCAACTTGTAATGGTCCATCTAACCGACACTCCAATGCGATGTGCATCAAACACCATCAATGTGAACAAATGAAATTTCACATCATTGGTGCTGAAGGTGGCATCCATTAAGATTGCCCCATTATCATCTAATGAAATCATGGCTTGCAATTGAGATGGGGTTTCTATTCATATTGTGAATGGACATGAATCCCATTATCCTCACTTGCATCTTGAAAATAAAACACATCATTTGGATGACTAAATGCCCATGTGCGAAGGGAAATGGCCAGATTTTTGTGTGAACGCCAATTTTTTTGTGTGTGTTTATGATCCAAGTAAGCAATGTCTTGTTGTTTAATGAAATCATCCCTTGTCATCACTTTTCCTACATTGATTCTAGCCCACCATATTGTTTTATGCTTATCATATATTTGATTGACGATGTTGCCTAAACCTAATTAGGTCCAAATTGGGTCCTTAAAGGCTTGTGATATTCGTGGGGCCAAAAAAATGATCACACAATGGAATCAAGGTCATGTTTGCCATGTGCAGGCTCACCATTGGCTCGTGTATGAGGTTGATGGTAAAAGATTATCTTTACCACCTCAGGTTGTGTGTATAATCGTTTAATCAAAAATTGAGCTAAACAACCTCATTTAATGGATTGATGGTGATTTGGGTCTCCACGATTATCTTCTGGCCCATACCCACATGCATACCTACAAAATGTGAAATCAATTTAGGACCTAAAGTTTGGTACAATATGAAGTTAAAAAACAAGTTCCATATAACAAAAGTGAATAATAGAACATCATACAAAATATGGTCGAGGTGGTTTTGGATTCTTAGCATTTTTACATTTTCTTGTAAAGGTACCCATTTATAAATTTTCCACTCCATCGGGGAGTCTTAATGGCTTTGTTCACCATTTAAAAATTTCGAGATTCGTGCATGTGGGATGTATGCACACTCAACCTCGATTATATGTGCCCTTCCATGTCGAACATATTTTTTCCACACCAAGTCAATGTTGTTAAAGGGTGATTTCTTTGGGTTTTGAATTTCAATATATTGAAATTTTAAAGCATGACCCATGTTTTAAATTATGCCTTGAGCTAATTGTACAAGAAAAAATAATAAATTGATATTGATGTCCAAAACTTTATATTTACAATATGTTGAATTACATGTTAATTATCATATTCAATACTAATGCAAATGTACATGTTTTAAGTACTTAATTTGTATCCTTCATCTAAACCTTATACAATCATGCACATAATACCCTAAATGCTACGTATGGAGAACATATGATATGGTCTATGGCCATAATTGTAAATTTTTAATCCATATTATCTATGGATAATTTAAATGTTATACCCACATGATAGTTAACAAATTGCATTATTTATGGGAAAAAAAAATGCAATACCTACATGACAATTTTAAAATGCACATTGTGTATGACGAAAAAATGCAATACCCACATTATGACCTTAATCCACGTTATATGTGGGAGCCCTAAATGTAATACCTACATGACAATTTAAAGATGCACACTAATGTGGCGGCAAAGTGTAATATTCACATTATGACCTTAATCCACACTATATGTAGGAGCCTTAAATGTAATACCTGCATGACAATTTAAAGATGCACATTGTATATGGGGGAAAAATGTAATACCCACATTATGACCTTAATTCACACTATATGTGGGAACGCTAAATGTAATACCTACATGATAATTTAAAGATGCACATTGTATGTGGGAGCAAAATGCAATACCCACATTATGACCATAATCCACACTATATATGGGAAAGGGAAATGTAATATTTGTAACAATTTAAAGATGCACACTATATGTGGGTGGCAAAATGTAATATTGACATTATGACCTTAAATCCACATTATCTATGGGAGGCCAAAATGCTAAATCCATATATCAAACATGGAACATTTTTAGTGGAATTTGATGACCATATTAAA